>OIZF01001252.1_pt1 | contig 15287 bp, 19 predicted proteins | sample 1588471 | NCBI WGS metagenome assembly OIZF01 (sample SAMN03283279) | human gut metagenome | biome: human-associated habitat; material: feces | host: Homo sapiens | place: Peru | collected 2012
GCGCATATCTTGGAAATCTATCACATATTTCTAATGCTTCATCCATTTTATTTTGTTTCATTAAGATTGTTATCTTTTGGGATTGAATTGGTTCATGTTTTGGAAATCTATCACATATTTTTAATGTTTCATCAATTTTATTTTGTTTCAGTAATATTGTTATTTTTTGAGATTGAATTGGCACATATCTTGGAAATTTATCACATATTTCTAATGCTTCGTCAATTTTATTTTGTTTCTGTAATATTTTTATCTTTTGGGATTGAATTAGTTCATTTTCTGGAAATCTATCGCATATTCCTAATGCTTCTTTTGTTTTATTCATTTTTCTTAATAATTTAATTGTTTGAAATTGTATTTGTTCATCTTTTTCAAAATATTGATTACTAAACTCCAAAAAATTCATAATTTCAATTTCATTTCTATAATTCATTGCTTTAATTTCATTTAATTTAATTAAAACTTCTATTATTTTATCATTTATCATAAATATTCCCCCATTTTTTGATAAAATTCAATATATATAATAACATAAACTATTAAAATATCAAATGATTATATAAAAAAATAAGACATATAAAGCTTATTTTCATCTATTCATCTCATCACAAATAATAGGTTGTAGTTTTTTTGTATTTCAACAATCTCAAGACATTATGTCCTTTATTCATTTAAATAATACTTTATTTTGTTAAACTGTATTTTACCTTATTTGCATTTACTAAATTAATATCAATGTCAAAAGAAATATCTTTTTCTTTATTTGCTGAAATGGTATTTAAATCTTCGAATGTACTATAAATTAAAACGTTATCTTTATAGTATTCAATTGTAATACTTTTATAGGTTACATCACTATTATTTTCATTACAAATATTCATATAAACATGATATAAATTGTCATAATAAGCTATGTTATGATCTCGTATAATTAATTCATTTACTACTTCATCATTAAAAACAATATAATTATCTTTTCCCTCTTCTGGTAAAGCTATATTTTTTTTACCACAACCACATAATAGTAATAAAACACTAAAAGCTAACACAATTTTCTTCATATTTACCACCTTACTGTACCAACATCATAACATATGAAAAAAGAATTTTCAATCTTATTTGAAAATTCCTACATAGTATTTTTTCTTTCCTCTTCGAACTACTATAATCTCATGGTATAGAGCAGATGTTACATCTATTATTTTATTTTCATCTTTGCATACTTCACCATTAATGCTGATAGATCCAGCTTGTAACCATTCCCTTGCTTCTCTCTTGCTAGAAGCTATATTATTTTGAACCAATAAGTCAATAAGAGGCATAGCAGTTACTTCAAAACTTGGGATACTCTTAATAGCATCTTTTAATTCATCATAGCTAAGTTCTTTGATATTTCCATTAAATAAGACCTCACTAATGTGAAGAGCTTTTTGATATTCCTCTTCTCCATGTAGGAAAGTAATAATGGATTTTGCTAGTTCTTTTTGTGCAATACGTAATTCAGGATGTTCTAAATGTTGTCTTTCCATTTCTTCTATTTCTTCTTTTGTTAAAAAAGTATAAATTTTTAAGTAATCGATTACTTTAGAATCTTCTGCATTAATTAAGAATTGATAAATTTCATAACTTGATGTTTTATTCTTATCTAGCCACAAAGCATTTCCTTCCGATTTACCAAATTTCTTACCTGTTGAATCTGTAACCAAAGGCATCGTAAAAGCATAAGCTTCTTTTCCTGTTTTTTTCTTAATTAAATCTACACCAGCTGTAATATTGCCCCATTGATCAGAGCCAGCTACTTGCAAAGTACAATTTTTTGTTTCATATAAATGTAAAAAATCAAGTGCTTGCATAATCATATAAGAAAATTCTGTATACGTAATTCCTGTTTCTAGTCTTCTTCTGATGATATCTTTGTCTAACATATAATTAATATTGAAATATTTGCCATAATCTCTTAAAAAATCAATAAAATTAATATCTTTAGACCAATCATAGTTGTTTACTACTTCAAATCCAAATAATTCTTTTGCTTGCTTAGTTAAACCCTCTATATTTTTTTCAATCTCTTCAATTGATTTCATTTCTCTTTCTGTAGTTGGACGTGGATCTCCAATTCTTCCTGTTGCTCCACCAATCAGTAAAATAGGATGGTGTCCAGCATTTGCTAATCTTTTGGAAATTAAAAAACTAGATAAATGTCCTAAATGCATAGAATCAGCTGTTGGATCTGTTCCTATGTAGAAAGTCATTCCACCATTATTTAATTTTTCTTCTAATTCTGGACTTGTAATATCTTTAATAAGTCCTCTCCATTTTAATTCATCAAATAATTTCATTGTTTACTCTCCTTTTGTATGTTTTAATTTTTTCTAAATCAATAGTTAAATTTGCACCAGTATAATTTTATTTATTCATGGCAATTACATTCTCCATCGCATTCATGATGGCAATCATTCATAATTGCCACTGCATGGCTTGTACCAATTCTTGTTACTCCTAGTTCAATCAATTGTTCTACTTGTTCTAATGTTTGAATTCCACCACTGGCTTTTATTTCTAATATGTCATTTTTATTTTTTGCTATAATTTCAACATCACTTAATTTTACAGGGCCATTGAAACCCGTACAAGTTTTGATAAAATTTACATAAGTTTCATTGCAGATTTCTGTTATTTTAGCAATTTCTTTTGGTGTTAATAAATTAGTTTCTATAATCACTTTTAAAGGTTTTCCATCAACAGAATCTCTTATAGTTTCTATTTCATGTTTTACATATTCATAGTCTTTATTTTTAAAAGCTTGCAGATTCATTACCATATCAATTTCATCTGCACCATTATTAATGGCTTCTATTGCCTCAAATTCTTTTGTAGATGTAGTTGTATATCCATTTGGAAAACCAATTACTGTTGTTACACCTACATTGCTATCTTTTAGCATTTCTTTTGCAGTTGAAACATAATAAGGGCTCACACATACTGTTTCAAAATGATATTTTATAGCATCTTTACATAATTTTTCAATTTCTTCTATTTTTGCATCCATTTTTAAAAGGGTGCTATCAATATAATGATTTAATCCCATATTTTCCTCCTACAATATTTCTTTTAATTCTATTAAATTATTAATTTGCTTTACTTTTATTTTTTGTTTTAACTGTTTATTTTTAGGATTATACCAAATGGCGTCCAATCCGGCTTCATAAGCTCCTAGAATATCTGTTTTGAAGCTATCACCTATCATAATGCATTCTTCGACTGGTACATTACCGCATGCTTTTAAAAAAGCTTCTTTATTTGGTTTATTTTTTACTTGATCTGTTCCTATTACAAGATTGATGTATTGTAATACTTGCAATTTATTTAAATTATTTTTTTGAGAATAAGTAAACCAATTTGTAAGGACTATTATTTCATATTTTTGAGACAAATATTCTAAAATTTCTAAAACATTTGGTTCTAGAATAGAATCTCGATTAGATAATTCTTCTAACCATATATCTAGCCAAATATTTGGCAAAGTTTTATTTAGTTTTTTATTTACAAAATCAATCATATTTGTTTTTGTATACGTATCATAATAGTCCTCATATTCACAAATCGCTTCGATAATGATTTCTTTATCTTCTTTTGTTAATGGTATTTCTAACTTTTTAAAAGTAGTATCTAAAGTATTATAACTATCATCAGTCCAAGTAACCAAAGTATTATCTTGATCAAATATAATTCTTTTTTTCATATTCACCTCCTAAAACAAAAAAAGATTCCATAAATGTAAGGACGAAATATCCGCGGTACCACCTTACTTTATAGAATACTCTATACACTCTTCTTTTAACGCAAGAATACGGTTTAATTCCAAATAAGTAATTCTTCATTTAAACTTGGTTAATTTTCATCTTCCATTAACTTTCTTATTACCATTTAAATAAATACTCTTTATTTTTCAACATCAATTGTCCCTATTATACTATTTTTTTCTATATTGGTCTACATTTTTTTGCAAAACTTTTTGAAAATTTTCTTTTGGATTCTTTGAATCTTGAAATAAATTCTTACTTTTATTTTTATTGAAACTTGTTTTTGTAATGGGATCTACTTTTCTTATTTTATTCTCCATGTATATTTTCTATAATATTTTCTATTTTTTTACCATATTCAATAGACTCATCATATACAAATTCAAGTTCCGGAATATGTCTAATTTCTAGACGATCTGCTAAAGTTTTTCTGATAAAACCAGACGCACTCTTTAAAGCTTTTAAAGTTTCTTCTCTTTTGTCATCGTTTAAAACCGTTACATATACTTTTGCAAAACTTAAATCATTGGTAACTTTTACATCAGTCACTGTTACAAAACGGATATCATTATCTTTCACTTCTGTTGCTAGGATATAACTAATTTCTTTTACCATTTGACTAGCAATTCTATCAATTTTTATACTCATTTTCATCACCACTTTCATTATACCAAAAAAGAGATAAAAAGCAAACTTACCCTACGCAACTTTACTTAAAATCTCTTTTCTTATTTTTGTTAGTTGTCTAGACACTTTTACCTGAGACATATTTAACATTTCTCCTATCTCTTGTTGATTTTTTGTCATATGAAAAGTTAGAATTTTTTTGTCTTGTTGTGATAAAGATGTAATTGCTTGTTCTAAATCTAATTTTTGATCTATGTCCTCTTTATAGGAAGGTATAATGTCTTCTAATAACAAATCTTTTGTATCACTTTGGATAGAGTAATGAATACTTTTTATTGGTTGTGTTGCATGAATTGCTTCTATTAATTCGTTTTCGCTTACTTCCAGATAATTTGCCATTTCTGTTATCGTAGGTTCTCTCATTAATTGCTGAGATAATAAAATTTTCATTTTTTGATATTTTAAATTTAATTTCATGAGTTCATTACTAATTTTAATAGGTTTATCTTTTTCAATTAATCTTGTCATTTCTCCTTTAACAAATGGATAAGCATATGTACTAAATTTTGTATTACGAGAACTATCATATAAAAGTTCTGCTGTTACAAGTCCTACCCATCCTGCTTGATATAAATCTTCTTTATTTGGATAATTAGGATAATCTTTCATTACATAATAAATCAATTTAACATATTTTTCTGCTTCTGTATCTGTCAATTTATCACCTATACCTTTATAATATCGAAAGCTTTTAATTCATTGTTTGTAATTGTCATATATTTGTCAATTTTACTTTTTTTTAGCGTTTTGTCTACACTTGTATTAACATTGCATAATAATGATTTTCCGTTATTTTTTTTACATAACTTACTAATATATTCAAAAAGATGAATTCCTTTTTTATCAATAAATTCTAAATTTTTAAGGTTTATTACAACATTACTTAATCCATTCTCATCAATTAATTCTGTTACCTCTTCTAGTGAGCTTGCTGTTTGTTCTGACAATATTCCTGTTAAACGAATAAATAAAATTCCTTTTCTAATTTCTAAATCACTTTTTAACATATCATCACTCTCCATTTATACTCTAGCACACTCTTTTTTCTCCTTCTATCATTTCGACAAAAGAAGAATATCTTTTTACACTTCTATTATATAATACATACATTTGTTCGTCAATGACTTTTGAAATTTATTTCCAATAAAAAATATCTTAGCAAACTCATGTACCAAGATATTTATATATTATCATCATTTAATGTATTTAATTGTGGAATCATTAGCGTAAACAATTATTTTCGCATCACCTAATAACTCATAATTGTAAATTTTTTGATTTTTAATATCTTCTATAATATTTTTATTAAACTTAAAACTTTTAATAGTATCTTTATAAAAGATTATTTTTGTTAATCCATCTGTATCAATTCTGTTTTTGGAAATTTCCATATATTCATTACTATAACGAACTTCTATTCTAATGTGATTATCTTCTAAAGTATTATCTATTAATAAATTATCCGTATAATAAATAGCCGTATTTTGATAAATTGTTTCTTCATATGTATTTGTTACAACAGAATATCTGGATTCATCAATTTGATTTACATATTCAAATCCGGTAATATAATCTATTGTCATAAATCCCCCAATTAATGTTAAAATAAAACTAATAAGTAGAGAATAACATTTTACTTTTTTCTTATTTAACAAGTCAAAAGCAATTTGAAGAAAACTACAGTTAAAAGATAGGAATCCTAACAGTAAAACTAAAATACCATATGCGAGAATACCTTTTGTCATGAAGTAAACAATAACGGATAGAGCAACACATAATCCTATTAAAGAGCAAAATAGTGGAATAATGATACAAATAATAACAAAAAATTTGATTATAAAAACACATATATCAGAAAAATTCATTTCTTTTTTAGTCTTAACTGTTTCTTTTCTTTCTATATTTTTTTTCTGTGGCTCTTTTTCTTCTGGTTCTTTTTTTTCTACTTTATGAAAGGATTTTTGAATAAAATTCAGTACAATTAAAACGCAAACACCTAAGTAAACTAATTCCATAATAATCTTAAATATTGTCGTTACAATAGATCCTAAAAAACTAAACTCAAATATATTAATTAATAAAGACTCTGCAATCGTAAAAGGAATCTTTAAAATGGCAAGTGCAAATAGGATAAAAATAATTTTAATTACAATTTCAAATACATTCTCTGTAGTAAATTCAAAATTGCTTTTTTTAAAGTTATCGACTACCTCTTCTGTAACTTCTGACAATTTTTTAGCACCCTTTTTAATCACATCTTCCGTTGATTCTGCAAAAGTTTTAGAATTTTTTTGATAATCTGGATTAATTTTATAGGCCTCTATAATTTCTTTAGCAAGTTCATTTACATCGCCAGCTTCTTCTACAGCTTCTTCTTCTGTTCTACCATGTTTCATTTTTTCATCAATAATATCACGATATTCATTGATCGTATCTTCACGTTCTTCTTTTGATAAAATATCTAATTTTTTTTCTAATTTTTTTAAAAATTCCTGTTTAGTCATTTTTTTCACACTCCTTTATAAAATTGGAAACTGATGTAGAAAATTCTTGCCAACCATCACTTAAATATTTCAATCTTTCTTTTCCATAGACTGTAATATGATAATATTTTCGACTTGGACCTTCACTAGATTCTAAAAGATAGGTTTCTGCATATTTCTCATTGGTTAATCGCTTCAGTAGAGGATAAATAGTTCCATCATTTACATCTACAACACTAGATACTTTTTCAATTAATTCATAACCATACATATCTTTTTTATTAATCGATAACAGTACAATTAATTCTAGTACCCCTTTTTTAAATTGAGCATTCATACTTCACCTCACAACTTCATTATATATTCACTACCTTGTATTGTCAAGTACTAGATTTAAAAAAATAGTAAATCTATTTTTTTAATTATTTTTATTTTTAATAAATTCTCTAAGCAATTTTGTTAACGCTCTTTTTTCTATTCTGGACACATAACTTCTTGAAATACCTAATTGTTTTGCTATTTCTTTTTGTGTTACTTCCTTATCACATGTCAATCCATATCTTCTATCTACAATTTCTTTTTCTCGATCTGTTAAAATACCATAATATTTTTTTAATTGTTTTAAATTATTTTGATTATGAATATCCATAGCAAAATCTGGCTTTGGTGTTTTTAATACATCTAAAAATGTAATTTCATTTCCATCTTTGTCAAAACCAATTGGTTCATTTAAACTAACGTTTTTATTATGTTTTTTAGAATTTCTAAAATACATTAAAATTTCATTTTCGGCACATCTTGCGGCATAGGTTGTCAGTCTAGTACCATGTTTATTTGAAAAACTGTCAATTCCTTTAATCAATCCTATGACACCAATACTAATTAAATCATCTGCATCTTCTGTTTTATGTTCATATTTTTTTACTATATGGGCTACTAAACGTAAATTATGTTCAATTAATTTATTTCTTGCTTCCTCACTTCCTAATTTAGCTTGTTTTAAATATTCTTCTTCTTCTTCTTTACTTAAAGGCTCTGGAAAAATTTGATTAGAATAGGCTGCTGTAAAAATGTAAAAATCTTTAAATAAATATTTGATTATTTTTTGTAACAAAAAAATCACACTCCTAATTAAGAATATGTGATTTCTTTTATTTCATATGTTGTCCTATTATTTTCGTTTCATAAAATCGTTGATTTGTCGTTCTAATTCTTGAGCATTCTCCCCAATAATTATTTTTAGCTGATTTTCTATTTCAACAATTCCTTGTGCACCCATTTTTTGGATAGCCTCTTTGTTTACAATAGATACATCTTTTACATTTACAATAAATCTTGATTTATTAAACTCATAACTTTCTATATTATTACTTCCACCTAAATTAGATACTAATTTATTTGCTTCTATTTTGAAATTTTTGTTTTTTGATTTAGCGATAGCAAAAGCAATAATGACTAATACAACAATAATAATCAAATATTGTATCCATTCCATAATATCACCATATTCATTATACCTTATTTTTTATTTTATTCCTACTTATTTTTTCCTTTTCTTGTATTTTTTTAAATTATGTCAGTATATTAATAATGGTGATAGAATGAAAAAATGGAAAATTTTTTTAATTAGTTTAATTCTTATTTTATCTATTATCAGTGTTTTAACAATTTATAGTGCGGGTGGAATTTTAGGTAGTGATTATGCAAATTTATACTTAAAACAACTCATCTGGTATATGATTGGGTTTATGATTGTATTTATATTATATCAAATGAAAAATGATTTTATTCTAAAACATATTTGGATTTTTTATTTACTTGGAAATCTATCTCTTCTTTTATTGTTATTTTTCGGAAAAGATATCAATCACGCTAAATGTTGGTTTGAAATTCCTTATTTAGGTACGATTCAACCCAGTGAATTTGTGAAAATTATTTTAATTTTAACACTATCCATATTTAGTGACAATTATTTAAAAAAACATAAAAACATGACTTTAAAAGAAGAATTTTGGTTTATTATTCAAGTTTTTGGAATTACGTTATTACCAAGTGTTTTAACTTTTTTACAACCAGATACTGGTGCAGTATTGATTTATTTCATTATCACGATTTCTATTTTATTCATTTCTGGCATTCGTTATCGATGGTTTGTAATTGCTTTCTTGTTTATAGCAATTTTATTAGGGACCATTTTATATTTTTACTTTTTTCAAAAAAATTTGTTTATATCTATTCTCGGAAATGACTTTTTTTTACGTGTAGAAAGATTATTGGATTGGTCAAATCAAGATGGTTTTCAATTACAAAAGGGTATTACTTCTATTGGTTCTGCTGGTATTTTTGGACATGGTTTTTATAATACGCCACTTTATTTTCCAGAAGCCGAAACGGATTTTATTTTTGCTGTATATAGTAGTAATTTTGGGTTCATTGGTTCCATCTTTTTATTCCTTTTGATTTTTTTCTTAGATTTTACTTTGATTTCAGTTGCAAATAAATCTAAGAAAAGAGATAAACTAATTATTGCTGGAACTGTTAGTATGTTGCTTTACCAACAAATTCAAAATATTGGAATGACTTATGGATTGCTCCCAATTACAGGAATTACCCTACCTTTTATTAGTTATGGTGGATCTAGTTTGTTAAGCTATATGATTGTAATAGGAATTGTACTCAATATAAAAACCCGTGATGAACGGGTTTAATTACGAATCTCTGTACAACTGTTGCAGGTAACATCTGTTTCATCCACTAAACAATATTCATAATCAGAATAAGCGTTTAAAGATGCTTTAATAATAGTGTTTAAGGATATCTCGTTTCCTGATTTTATATCTTTAACAGGAGAAGATAATTCACCATTTTGAACTAATTCATTTAATGTTATGCAATAAGTATTTCCAGATAATTTTGGATATGTAATTGTTTTGTTATTTAAATAGTTAGAAGCAGCCGAAAATATAATTTTTTCACTAGCTTCTGATATTTCTTCTTTTTTATTGTTCACTTGATTTAGTATAGAAGGTAACACAGTTATGGAAATTAAAGCCATAAGTAAAATTACCGCTATCATTTCTACTAAAGTAAAACCTCGTTTCATATTATCACCACATTTATTATATCTTATTTGAAGAAGAAAAGTCAAAATGTTTAACAAAAAAAATAGTATACACTATTTCTCTTCTTTAGATACTACTTCTTTTCCTTTATAAGTTCCACATGCTTTACAAGCTCTGTGTGGTCTTACAGCTTCTCCACATTTTGGACAAGTAACTGTAGCATTAGCACTAATTGTGTAATGAGTACGACGTTTTCTTCCTCTTGTTTTACTTACTTTTCTAAATGGAACAGCAAATAATTGTAATTCTAATTTCATTATTAACACCTCGCTTTTCATTTTAATAAGTCTTTTAACTTTTCTAATTCTGGATTAGGGCTTGTTGATACTTCATCTGTTACTATTTTCCAGCCATCTCCCTCATAAGTTCCTTTTTCAGCTTCTTCACTGACAACTCTTATGGGAATTTCCATTAATATATTTTCCCATATAATTGGAAAAATATCAATAGTATTTTCTGTTTTTTTATCGATTTTTCCTATTTCTTCTAGCATTTCTTCTATATTTCCAACAACTTGTGTAGAAAATGGAACATCTACAGGTTTTAATGTTAAACTACAAGGCAGCACCATTACACCAGATATAATAGCATCTATATAGTATCCTTCCCTATCTTTTGTAATTGTTCCTTCTATTTTGGCTTCTTTTAATTCCAAAATCTCTGTATTACTCACATCAATATCGATTATTTCATCAATGGAAAGAAAAGAATCTATTCCAGACTTTAGTTTTGTAATATCAATATTCATATTATCACCTGTGGCAATAGTATACCATATATTTGATTTCTAGTCTAGATTATATTTTTGATATGTGTTATGATTAAAATGGTGAAGTATAATGAAGAGTGTAGGTATTATTTGTGAATATAATCCATTTCATAATGGTCATTTAAAACACTTAAACATGGTAAAAGAAATGTTTCCTGGATATACTGTTCTTCTAGTAATGAGTGGTAATTTTACCGAAAGAGGAGACGTTAGTATCATTTCTAAATGGGATAAGACAGAAATTGCCTTGAAAGCTGGAATTGATCTTGTGATCGAACTTCCTTATTTTTTTGCTAGTCAAAGTTCTGACATTTTTGCTAGAGGAGCTATTCAGATTTTACATACTTTAGGGGCAGAAGCGGTTGTTTTTGGTAGTGAAAGTAATAATGTAAATTCTTTAATACAAATAGCAAGTACTTGTAGCAATAATAAAAAATATGATAAATTGGTAAAAGCTTATTTAGAAGAGGGATTGAATTATCCAACAGCTCTTTCTAAAGCAATATATGATTTAACTGGTAAAAAAATTAGTAAGCCAAATGATATTTTAGGGCTTTCTTATATCAAAGAAATCATTCGATTAAATAGTTGTATGAAACCTATTACCATTCCAAGAGAAGACAATTTTAATGATAATTTCTTATATGATACCATTACTAGTTCTTCTAGTATTCGTGAACATCTTAAAAATGGCGAAATGGTTACCAATCAAGTTCCAGAATTTGTTAAACCCTTTCTAGAAAAAAAATTACACTTTATAGACGATTATTTTTCTTTTTTAAAATATAAAATTTTAACTTCTTATGATGATTTAGATAGTTTTCAAACAGTAGATGAAGGAATTGAAAACAGAATAAAAAAATTTATTCTGACATCTAATTCTTATAATGAATTAATGCTTAAAATCAAAACAAAGCGATATACATATAATAAATTAAACCGTATGTTTACACATGTTCTATGTAATTTTACAAAAGAAGAAGCAAAAAGTTTTAATAATATAGAGTATATTCGTATTTTAGGTTTTAATACAAACGGGAGAAATTATTTAAATAAAGTGAAAAAAAATGTAAGAATTCCTATTATCACTAATTTTTCTAGTATTAAAAATAAAATGTTGGATTTAGAACTAAGAACAACTTGTGTTTATGCTTCTATCTTAAGTAATGAGGAAGCTACTAAGTTAATTGAAATGGAATATAAAAATTATCCTATTATGTACTAAAAAAAGGTAAAATTTTACCTTTTTTTTGTTATGACATAGCATTTGTCATTATCGTAGACACTGGTTAAATTTCTACCATTTTCTTTACTATGATACATAGCTTTATCTGCACAATGGACTAATTTAGAAACACTTCTATATAAATTTTGTTCTGTTATTTCTAAAGTGTTTTTTTGTTTTTCAAAATAAAATATTCCAAAACTCATAGTAACAGAAATATTACCAGGATTTAATGTTTCTATTTGTTTTCGAATATTTTCTATTCTTTCAATGGTATGAATTAAATTAATATTTTTAAATAAAAATAAAATTTCTTCTCCACCATATCGAATAATAATATCTTTTTCGAAATCAATATTTTTTCTTTTTTCTACCTGTATCTGAGAAGTAGTTGTTCTTATATTATTTAATAAACATTCTCCAATACTTTTTAACACAATATTTCCAGTTTCATGTCCATAATTATCATTGATAGATTTAAATTTATCAATATCACCCATTACTATAGAAAATGGAATTCCATTTTGATAAGCATTTAAAATATATTCTCGAACCACTTTCATTGCACAATCTGCACGGTACAGTTTTGTTAAATTATCTTTTTTTAATCCATGGTTTTCTCTTTTTAATTCTTCATTTTGTTTCATTAAATTTTCTAATTTCGTTATATCTTTCAAAATACGAATACTATCTTCATCAAAGGAAAGCTCAATATATTCATATGATTTGTCATTCCAATGAATTATGTCATTAGATGTTGTTCCATTTTTCAGAATGTTTTTCATTTCTTGTTCTGACAATGGAATCATTTTATTGTTCTCATCAATGATGCAACATCTTGACACAGAATCACCTCTTTCGTTATTTTTTTTCTACAAACCAATTCTTAGCAATCTCACAACTACTACTATTTGGTGCTGGAGAAGGCATATCAAATCTAATTAAAACAGGTATTTTGAATGCATTACCAAAAGCAATACATGTACCAGGTTGTAAAATTCTTAATCGTTTAACAATTTCAGTTGTAATATTAGGCACCATTTCTTTTATATAATTAACATCGGTTGGATGTAGCATCTTAAAAATTAAAAAGTTGCTACACTGTGATAAAGTTGTTTCAGATAGTTCAGATGGTCTTTGTGAAATTAATCCTAATATTACGCCATACTTTCTTCCTTCTTTTGTAATACGCTCAAATATATTATATCCTAATAGATACTTATCACTATCATTTTGAACATATCTGTGGGCTTCTTCTAATATAATATGAAATGGTAAACTGGCTCTATGATCTAAACTTTTTGCGTAATCAAATAACATTTTAGAGTATATTTTAGTAATATTTTTAGCTAAACGATCATCAATATAGTTTATGTTAAAATTGATAATCTGTGCTTTTCTACCATTTGGAGCAGTTAATAAACTTCTTATGTAGTCATGCTTTGTTACATAAGTATCATAATCAAAGTAAACACTATATTCACTATTTACTAAGCTATGTAAACGAATTTTCAACACATTCATCTCATCATATACTTTATCACTATTTAATATTCCTTCTGAAATTAAAGCAAAATCAAAAGCATCTTGCAAATCTTTCAAGCTATACTTAAATGTACCATCTGGTAATTTTAACTCATAATCATCTCTTAAAAAACCTTCCATGAAATTCATGATTAATTCCATTTCTCTGATTTTACCAGTAGAATCAATCATTAAGCATTGTTTTAATGGCCTAGTATATCCTGGTTGAAAAATTGGAGTGTCTAAATTTAAGTCTTTTGTTTTATAGTAGGATAATACTGAAAAAATTTGGTCTCTAATTTGAGCAGGATGACGTCCACTAGATAATATATCCAAAATACATCTAGCTATAATATCATTTTTACTTTTTATAACCTCTTCTTCTTCTCTTACAAAAACGCCAATTAATTTTAAAGCTTTTTCAATGATTGGAAGTTGGCTATGTTTTTCTACCCCTAGTAATAAGGCAATATCGTCTATTCCAAGTAACCATAATGGAATTTTTAAAACTTCTTCATCCGGTGTTTTTAAATTAGTAGTATAGGATTTAAAATTAATTTGTGGAACCTCTTCATGCAGCTTAGAGAATGCAGAATGATATTCACCATATGCATCAAATATAAACAAACTAGCTTTATAGGGAATACTTTGCTTTTTAGAAAATAAATTTTGTAAGATACGCGCTATACTACAACTTTTTCCACTACCTGTAGAACCGAATATAGCAAAATGACTATTAAACATCTTGTCAATATCTACACCAATCTTAATGTTTTTATAAATTGGGCTTTCTCCTAAATATAGGTTTTTACCTTCTTCATAATGTTCAATCCCTATAATTGAGTTCATTTTACTATCTTGTATTAATTTTACTGTAGAATTGAAACTTGGCTTATTAATTACGCCAAATACAAATTGATTATTTTCTATACTTCCCATAATTGTAATATATGCTTTATTTTCTTTAATATCAATAATTTCTCCCACTATTGTTTCTTTGTTTCCTTTAATTACAACATAACGATTGATTAGGTTATCAATTTCTGTTAAATTTATTTTTAAATCTACGATTACTGTATTATCTACAATTGATGAAATGCTACCTAACATATTACCCCTCCATTATGTTTTCATTATACAATATTTTTTATTTTTAGAAAAGAAAAAAATTAGTTTTCACTAATTTTAATTTCTTATTTTAATGTCCAATTACTCCAATCTTGGCCATCATAATAAAATCTAATCGCTATTTTATTTTCATTTAAACTGTCGAAATATATGACAAATGCTATTTACAAAACTATTTTGAATACATCTTGTACCAATTTCCAGAACTATCTATATAAAAAACTTCTATGCTTTCACTATAAAATTGAACAGCATATCCAAAAAAAATATCACCATCGCTACAATTTATAAATATATCAAATATAGCATTTGTTTTATCATTATAATCTAACGTATTTACATTAAATCTAATTGATTTACATAATCCACTAGTAATTAATCGTTCTAAATAATTATTTAAATTATTAATATTTTCAGTATTATTACTAACAATACTAGATAAATTCTCTACATTTGTATTGGTTTTTTCTAATTCACCTTGCAAAGCATAGTTATTTAAATTATTTTGTAATTCCTCTATATTACTTTTTAAATTTGTTATTTCAC
>OIZF01001253.1_pt1 | contig 15281 bp, 12 predicted proteins | sample 1588471 | NCBI WGS metagenome assembly OIZF01 (sample SAMN03283279) | human gut metagenome | biome: human-associated habitat; material: feces | host: Homo sapiens | place: Peru | collected 2012
CCTCGTAACCCTCAGCATCAAACATCTGACGGAAAGCCAGACGGCCAATACGACCGAAACCATTGATAGCAACTCTAACAGCCATTGTAATAGTACCTCCTAATTATTTTACCCATAATCGGATAAATCACGGTATCTTTATTGTAGACCAAAACCGGCAAACTTTCAAGTGTCTGCTAAAAAATTAACAACACAATTTCATCTTTTTTGGCTTTTGTACGATTTTATGCACCCCGCAACAAAGCTTTTGTTCAATTGCACCAAGGGTATCAAGCCGTTTTGTCAGTTATTTCCAGCTTTTCCCTTTCCGGTACAGGCAAGCCCCATGCCGCCGATGCAGCACAGCGCAAGGCCGGAAAGCAGTTCCGGCAGCACTGCCGCCATGCCGCCGCCAAAGCCTGCTGCCAATAGCAAGAGCACCCGGGGCAGCTCCCAGCACAGGCACAGACAAAAGGCTGCAAGCGCCGCTGCGTGCAGGGCACGTCCATTCTCCGGCCGGGGCAGATACAGCGTGCGCGCCAGCGCCGCCAGAAACAGCAGCGCCGCCAGCTCCTGCCAGACTGCTGCCGTGGGCTGTACCCGGTGCCAGCTGGAACTGTTCTCCATAAAGCGCATCAGCACATTCCAGTAGAACAACGCACTGCCCGCAATGGCCACCGGCAGACCGCCGACGGGCGTTTTCCAGCCGTCTCCGCGCAGCCAGCTGCGGCCGAGGTTGCTCAGCCACACGGCACAGGCCACCTCCAGCAGAATGCGTACAAAGGTGCTTACCGTACCGGCGGCCAGCACAAACTGTGCTGCACCGGCAGCCAGCATACACACTGCCCCGGCAAAGGCCAGCACGCCTGCCGCCGGGCGGCGGCTGCGCAGCGGCTCCGGGGGCAGCGGGCAGCTGCGCCCGGCCAGCACTGCAGCCAGCACCACAGCGCCCAAGGCGATATACCGCCACCACACCGCACCTGCGGTACACAGACCGGTGGCAGCGTCGGTGGCAAAGGCAAGGTCTGCGCCGCGGCCAAGGCCAAGCAGCACGCAGAGCAGGACAACAACGAACTCTAACGGTTTCATTAACGCTCCTCGATGGGCTTATATTTCTGGCGCACGCCCAGATACTTGTAGGCCGGGCGGATGATACGGTTGGCAAAGATCACCTCTTCCACCCGGTGTGCGCACCAGCCCGGCACACGGGCGATGGCGAACAGCGGGGTGTACAGATCCTCAGAGATGCCCAGCATATTGTAGATCAGGCCGCTGAACAGGTCCACGTTGGCGCACACCGGCTTGGAGCTGCCCTTTTCCTCAGCAAAGATGCCGGGTGCCAGCCGCTCGATGCTGCACAACATATTGTACTCTTCCTCAAAGCCCTTTTCGTAGGCCAGATGCTTTGCGCGCTGCTTCAGAATGACTTCACGGGGATCGCTGATAGTGTACACCGCATGACCCATGCCGTAGATCAGGCCGGAGCCGTCGCCCACCTGCTTGCGCAGGATGCGGCGCAGATACTCGCGCACCTCATCGTCATCGTCCGGGTTCTCGACGTGCTTGAGGATATCCTGCAGCTGGCGGTTGACCATCAGGTTCGCGCCGCCGTGCTTTGGGCCTTTCAGGGCACCGATGGCCGCAGAGATGGCCGAGTAGGTGTCCGTACCGGAGGAGGACAGCACGCGGGTGGTAAAGGTGGAACAGTTGCCGCCGCCGTGGTCTGCGTGGACCAGCAGGCACATATCCAGCAGTTTTGCCTCCTCGTGGGTGAACTTCTGATCCGGACGGTAGGTGCTGAGGATGTGTTCTGCCGTGCTCTGGCCGGGCTTGGGCAGGTGGAAGAACATACTCTGTTTATCGTAGTAGCGGCGCTTCATCTGGTAAGCGTTCACCATCATGGTGGGCATGCTGGCGATCAGGTTGATGCTCTGGTTCAGGATGTTCTCAAGGCTCAGATCCTCGGCGCGGTCATCGTAGGAGTACAGGCCCAGCACACAGCGCTGCAACTTGTTCATGATATTGGGCGAGGGGGCGTTCATGGTGTCCATAAAACCGTCCGGCAGGGCGCGGGATTCTGCCAGGATCTCGCAGAAATCGTCCAGCTGTTCCCGGGTGGGCAGGCTGCCGAACAAAAGCAGCCAGATCACTTCCTCAAACACGAAGCGGTCGTTGCGGTAAGCCTCGTCCACGATCTCGTTGATATTGACACCCCGGTAGATCAGCTTGCCGGGGGTGGGGATCACATGACCCTCCTGATCCTTTTTGTAGCCCACAACGTCACAGACGTTGGTCAGGCCGGCCAGCACGCCGGTGCCATCCGGGTTGCGCAGGCCGCGCTTGACCCCCAGCCGCTCGCTGGTCTCCGGGTCGATGTAGTTGTTTGCGATGTACTCCTCGCACAGGGTACGCATGGTCGTCGGGTCCAGCGTTGCCACTTCTGCGTGTGCAAAGTTCATAGGAGTTCTCCTTTCCGTCTCTTACTTCTTATACTTTCCGATCCCGTCCATCCTACGCTCTGATGGACATACTTTTATAATATCGCTTTTATGAAGTAAATTCAAGCGCTAAGTGTACACTTCTCACCGCAAAGCGCAAAAATACCGGGGTTTTCCTGCGTATTTCCTGCCGGTTTGCACGCTGCCGGGCGTATGATGTACCCAAAGCTTGCGTTCCGGGAGGAGGTCTAGTATGAAACGTTCCTTTTTGCTGCTGTGTACCATTCTGCTGGTGCTGGGCTGCGCGTTGCCGTGTGCTGCCTACCGTCTTGCCTGTATGGCGCTTGTTGTGCAGGGCACTGCGCCGTCCGCAGCAGAAGCTGCCTCTGCCGCTTCGGAAGAAAACAGCAGTCAGTCCCCCTCCCCTGCTGACACAGCCGATACCGTTTGCTTTACGGATCAGAGCACCGGGCAGGCGGTAACGCTGCCGCTGCGGGAATACCTGATTGGGGCAGTTGCCGCCGAGATGCCGGTCAGCTGGCCGGATGAAGCGCTGAAGGCACAGGCGGTGGCGGCGCACAGCTACGCTCTGTACCGCCGGGACCACAGCACCGGGGAAAACGGCGCATGGTTCACCGCAGACCCCGCCCGGCGGCAAGGCTGCTTGACCGATGCAGTATTGCACAGTTACTGGGGCACCGCATACGCGGCCAACTACGCCCGGCTTTCTGCGCTGGTGGATGCAGTACAGACGCAGGTGCTGTATTACGAGGATGCCCCCGCCGGGACAAGCTACTTTGCCATGTCCAATGGCCGCACCGAGGCCAGCGAGAATGTGTGGGGCACCGCCCTGCCCTATCTGGTGCCGGTGGACAGCAGCACCGACACCGCCGCAGAAAACTACGAATACACCCTGAACCTTTCCGCCGCCCAGTTACAGCAGCTTCTGGCCGAGCGGCTGGGCATCGCCGCCGACCTCTCCCAACAGGCGCAGTGGTTCGGCACACCGGTGCTTACCCCCTCCGGCTATGTGGAAAACCTGCCGGTCTGCGGACAGACGGTGCAGGGTACCGCCCTGCGCAAGGCGCTGGGGCTGCGCAGTGCCTGCTTTACGGTGGTCTGCCAGAGCGGAACCTTCTCCTTTACCACAAGGGGCTACGGCCACGGCGTAGGCATGAGCCAGTGGGGTGCAAAGGCACTGGCAGAGCAGGGCGCAGACTACCGCGCCATTCTGGCGCACTACTACCCCGGCACAGAACTGCGGGGGTAATAGCCGCGGAAAAATCATTTTAAATTTTGTGGTTCAGAATCGCTTTTTCACGGAAAGGGGGCGTAACGAAAAGCGGCTGTTATTGTGATACAAACAGGGCTGCTGCACAAAGCAATGTGCAGCAGCCCTGAATTATTTCTTTTTATCAGTCGAACAGCTTTGCAAACCAGCTTACGGTGGTCTCAGCAGCAGTTTCTACCGTGGTCTCCATCTGCTGGACCGTCTGCTGCAGCTTGGTGCCCTCGGCATCCTTGACCGACCAGTAGGTCTGGGTGCTACTTGCGCTACCGGACACCGTGAAGTCCGAGGCAAAGCACAGGCTCTCGCCCGTAGAGTCGGTCACCAGCACCATATAGCTGTAGCTGCCCTCCGGCAGCTCCCCGAAGCGGATCTGGCTGTCCAGCGTGTTCAGAGAGAAAGCGGCGGCGTTTGCCTGCGCCGCCGCACTCTGCACGGTCTGATCTGCCGCATCCAGAATGGCCACCTGTACACTGGTCAAGGTAGTGCCGGTAGCGCTGTCAGCCGTACCGGTCAGCGCCATGCCGCTGCCGGTGCGGATATTCACCGGGTAGCGCACGCCCTCCAGCCGCAGACCATCGGCCTGTGCCGCCACGCTGTTGTGATCTGCAGTGACGTACCAGTAACAGGACGCTCTTGCAATGGACACGCTGGAGCTGGTAATGGGGATGCGGCCGTAGCCGATGTTCCCCGCCGGGTCGGAGCAATAGAAAATACCGTTGGTGTAGTCAGTCAGCAGCACCGCATGGGGCTGGGTGCGGTCGTAGAGGACGATGCCCTCCGGGTGCTGCTCCAGCAGGGAGATCAGCACCGCCGTTTTGCTTTGCAGCCCGGAAGGCAGGGTGGCGTAGCCCACCTGCATCTCCTTATATGTAAAGCTGTGTGCAAGGCCGTTGGCCCATGCTGTGCAGCGCACACTGTTCTCAGTCACGTTCGTCCAGTCACTCAGCCCGTCAAAGTAGGCGCGGCGGCGCAGCATCATGGCTGCGGAGGCCAGCGTACAGGTGCCGCCCCGGCTCTGCTTGAAGTAGAAGCCTGCGTCCACATTCAGGTCCACTGCCAGTGCAGCGGGCAGACAGGTAAGCAGGAAAGCAAGGCTCAGTGCCAGGGTCAGCAATCGTTTTTTCAGGGCGTGCGGTGCGGCGGTATTCACGGTTCGGTATTTCCTTTCTTGTTTCTTTGCGGATCTCATAGGGATCTACCGCTATAAAGTATACCAGCCTGTCATTCTTTTGTAAACAATCCTCCGTCTTTTTTCTCAATATCAACACGTTTAGGGGATATTCATTGTTCGTCTTTCACAAATTTTTCTGTAATATTCCACGCATTTGACAAAGTTTCGTCCTACCCACCGCAGGACTATGAAAAGAAATTTCTTTTTCGCCCGGCGCGCGAGGGCGCAAAAAAGTCCGGTGCGCCTGCGCATTCGTCCCAGCATTTCACAAAATAATACCCTTCTTGGCAATGCCGCAGTTTGGGCAGCAAAGGACTCCAATTTCTCCAAATTCATATTCTAGTATACAAGTTAAGAACGGTCATCCTCCCTATTTTGTCTTTTAAACGCAGAAACCCGGAACCTTTTGTGAGCCCTTGCAGCTCTGAAAAGGTTCCGGGTTTTTTGCAATCTTTTTAGCGGAATATTTATCCGCAAGCACTCCTGCCTTTTATTCAGCCCAGTGCCTGCTGGATCTTGGCAAAGTCCTCCAGCGTCAGGGCTTCCGGTCGGATGCGGGCATCAAAGCCTGCGGCCTCGATGGCCGCATTGACCTTCTCCTTAGGCAGGTTCAGCCCGCCTGCAATGGCATTGGCAGCAGTCTTGCGGCGCTGGCCAAAGGCGGCGCGCACCAGTGCAAAGTAGCCCGCCTCGTCCTCCACCTGCACGGCGGGGGTGGGACGGATGTCCATGCGCACCACAGCGCTGGTCACCTTGGGGGCGGGGTAAAAGCTGCCCGGTGCGGCGGTGAACATCAGCTTGGAGGTGGCGTAATAGTTCACCGCGCAGCTGATGGCGCTGGAAGCGCGGGTGCCGGGCACAGCGGCCAGACGGTCGGCGGCTTCCTTCTGCACCATGACGGTCAGGCTCTCGATGGGCAGGCGGTCGCCCAGCAGCTTCATCACAATGGGGCTGGTGATGTAGTAGGGCAGGTTTGCGCACACTGCCACCGGCATCCCCGGGAACTCCTCGGCAATGAGGGCTTTCAGGTCCACCTTCAGCACATCCTGCAGCACCAGTTTGAAATTGTCCACACCGGCCATGGTCTCGGCCAGCAGGGGCGGCAGACGCTCATCCACCTCGATGGACACCACCTTGGCGGCACGCTTGGCCAGTTCCTTGGTCAGCACACCGATGCCGGGGCCGATCTCAATGACACCGTAGCGCTTGTCTACCCCGCTGGCATCCACGATTTTTGTGGGGATGCCCGGGTTGATGATAAAGTTCTGCCCAAAGCCCTTAGAAAGTGCAAAATCGTATTTTTCGCACAGGGCACGGATCACAGAAAGGTCGGTCAGTTCCGGCATAGGGTCATTTCCTTTCTCAGAAAAAGGCTGTTGCAGAACGCAGCAGCCTTTTTGGGGTTTATGGTTCAGGATCGTGGGGTTCACTCCGCTGCGCTCGCAGCCGTTTCCGGCTCAGACGCAGCCGCCTCGCCTTCGGCGGTCTCCCCTTCCGCAGTTTCTGCGGGGGCGGTATCCTCTGCTGCCGCAGAGGCGGCGGTGCTATCTGCTGCGGCGGCAGAGCTTGCGCCTGCCAGCGTAGTAGTGCCGCTCAGCTGCTGGGCAGCGCTGACAGCGCGCTGCACCTGCGGGTCGGTCTGGGGGGTGTAGTCGTAGAAGTTCGTTGCTTCCTCTGCGCTCAGGGCACGCTCCACATCCACGGTCAAGCCGGTGCCGTCAAAGCAGCTGCCGTCGCCGCAGACCAGCTTTGCCACCGTGATGACCACGGCACTGCCATCCGACAGGCGCTGCGGGCTGCTTTGAATCGTGCCCTTGCCCATGGTGGTGGTACCCACCAGACGGGCACCGTTCATGGTGCGCAGGGTAGCTGCGAACAGCTCGGCTGCGCTGGCGGTGTTGCCGTTGACCAGACAGACCATCGGCAGACTGACGGAGCTTTCGGCGTCGCTGCTGCCGATGACGGTGCGGTTGCCGTTTTTATCCTCGGCGTAGGCCACCGTACCCTCCGGAGCGATCAGGTCAATGCAGTTGATGGCATCTTCCAGAATGCCGCCGCCGTTGTCCCGCAGGTCGAATACCAGACTGGCCGCGCCGTTTGCGGTCAGGGTGCGCAGGGCGTAGTCCAGCTCGCTGGGCGTAGTGCCGTCGAACTGACGAATGCGGATATAGCCCACATTGTCCAGCAGCTGGTAATCCACGGTGGTGCTGGTGTATCCAGAGTGGGTCAGCTCAGCCGTTTTGCTGGCGGCAGAGCTGTCCAGCCATGTCACGGTAACGGTAGTGCCCGCCTCGCCCTGCAAGGCTTTGTACACCGCGTCTGCACCGGACAGGCTCTTGACATCGGTATCGCCCACGGTGGTAATGTAATCCCCCACGGCGATGCCTGCTTCCTGTGCGGGAGAGCCATCGTAGACACGGGTCACCTTAGCGTAGCCGGTCTGGTCGATGCCAAGCTCCACGCCGATGCCCAGGATCTTACCGCTCTGGATATTCATCAGCTCGGTGTAGGCGTTGGCAGTGTAGTAGCGGGCGTACTTATCGCCCGTGCCCAGCAGATAACCGGCGGTCAGGCGGTCGTACAGTGTAGTTTCGTCGATGGTATAGTAATCGTTGCTGCGGACGTAGCGGTCCACCTCAGCGATCTTGTTGTACATACTTTCCTTTTCTTTTACGCTGTTGACCGTGCTGTCGAACAGACGCATGGCGATGAGCATCGTGATGGAAAAGGTCACGGTCATGGCAAGGATCACGATGGTGACTGCCATACCCAAAGAAATTTTACGGTTCATGGTTCGTTCCTCCCGGTCAGAGCGGCAACATCATAAAGATGCTGCCCAGCAGCGAGAGTACAAACACCCCTGCCAGAACCAGACAGCCGATGCGCAGCGCGCGCTTGCGTTTTTGTTCGTTCATAGATCAACCAGACTCCTTGCCTTGCTTATTAGTTGTGGGGAATGGGGATGCAGCTCCGGGGGTTCACAGCGTTGGCCTTGGAGCCGCCCTTCCACACCTCCAGATGCAGGTGGTTTCCGGTGGAATTGCCGGTGGTGCCCACATAACCAATCAGTTCGCCCTGCTTCACATACTTGCCCGCACTGGTAGCCACCGAGCGCATGTGCGCGTACAGGGTGGTATAGGTATTGCCATCGGACATTTTGCCGTGGTAGATGATAACGTAGTTGCCGTAGCCGCCGGTAGACCAGCCTGCCACCTGCACATAGCCGCTGGCAGCTGCGTAGATAGGCGTGCCGCCGGCTGCCGCAAAGTCGATGCCGGCATGGAGCTTGTTCACGCCGGAGACCGGGTTCTTACGCCAGCCGTACTCGCTGGAGATGCGGCTGTAACTCTTCAGCGGGCAGGCAAAACCGCTAAAGCTCAGCTGCGGCTTGCTGGCAGAGGCCGCTGCGATCAGCTTCTGGATCTCCTTTTTCACGGCCTCGTAGTTCAACTCGTCGGATTCGATGGCCGCCTGCGCCTTCTGCTGCGCTGCCTGTGCCTCGGCAGCGGAGAGCTTTGCCGCAGAGATGCTGTTGTTCAGCTCGCTCTGCTTGCCCTTCATTTGGGCGTTCTGGCTGTCCAGTTCACTCTTCTGGCTCTGCAGTTCTGCCTTCTCAGCCTCCAAACCAGCCTTCTGCTCTTCCAGCGCGGCCTTATCGTCCTCCAGCCCCTGCTTGGCGGACTTCATGTTGTTCATGATCTCGGTGTCCTTGATAGAGATATCCTGCATCACCTCATTGAAGGTAAGCAGCTCATACAGGTCATTCACCGCACCGAGCATGGCCACACTGCCGCCGTCCCGCAGCTCCTGCATGGCAGCCATGTGCTTTTTAAAATCGTCCCACTGGTCATCGATCTCGTTCTGCTTTTGCTCGATCTGGGTCTGCTTGTCCGTGATCTGGGTCTGCATCACGCCGATCTGCTGTTCCTTCTCGCCGATGCTGTTCTGCACTGCGGCGATCTGACCGCCCAGCACGCTGATCTGATCCTGCAGAACGGTGACCCGTTCCTTCAGCTCGCTTTCCAGCGCCTTGGCTGCAGACTCCTTCTTTTTGGCATCCGACAGCTCTTTTTTGTGCTGATTGATAGACTGGGAAAGCTTATCCAGCTTGGTCTGCAAACTAGCCATACTGGTGCTATTGGTAGCTGCCGAGGCCGGGTACACCGTGGCTGTCAGCAGCAGGCAGACACAGGCCAGCCCAAGGCTGACCGCACGGATCAGCTTGCTGCGGGGGCTTTCCGGCCGGGCGTGCCGGGCGGTATAAGGGCCTGTGAGCCGGAAGGGCTTTGCGTGCATTGCTTTACTCATAAAACGCGGCTCCTTTCGGTCACACATTCAAATGCTTGCGGATGGAGAACATACTGCCCACGCCGCCAACAATGGCACCGCTGAACAGGCTTGTTACCACGATGGTCGGCAGCACGTTTGCCACCGGCACCAGTGCACGGCCCATGAGCATCTGCCAGATGCCGCCCAAGCCGCCAGCGGCGTTGACCACATAACTGTAGCAGCCAAGGCTGACCGCTGCGGTCAGGATGCCGGAGATCAGGCCCATGGTCAGGCCCTCCACAAAGAAAGGCAGGGTGACCATGCGGTTGGTAGCACCCACATACTTCATGATCTCGATCTCGCGGCGGCGGGCAAAAACGCTCAGACGGATGGTGCTGCCCACCGTGATGATGCTGACCACCATCAGCACCAGCACGATCATGCGGCCGCCCTTGGTGACTGCCTTCTGGATCTCCACAAAGACATTGGTCATCTCCACCGGAGCAGTAACGCTGACAACGCCCGGGATGGCCTGCATCTTCACGCTCATGCGCTCCATCTGGGTCAGGTCGCTCAGGGTGACCCGGTAGTTGGCCTTAAAGGGGTTGTCGGTCTCAAATTCATCCCACAGGGAGGAATAGTCCTGCATATAACCGCGGTAGGTGTCAAGCACATCCTGCTTGGAAACGTACTGCACCCCGCTGACCCCCGGCATGGCCGAAAGGGTCTCGCCTACCTGCGCGGCGGTGGCATCATCACATTCGGGGTCCAGATAGACCACCGTCTCGTTCTGGCTGCCCAGATAGGCCACCATGCTGCCCACGTTCACCTCGGCCAAGCTGGCAAAGATGTTCAGGGTCATACACACGCTCAGGGAAGCGATGCAGGCAATGGTCATGGCCCAGTGCTTGCCCAAGTTGCGCACACCGCGCCGGGTAAGGAAAAAGAAGGTAGAGGGTCGCATCATACGGCAGCCACCTCCTTTTTAGCAGCGGACGCATCGTCCGCATCAAAGGCGGCAACATCCAGCGAAAGATCGTCCTCGGCGGCGGCCACGGGGTCTGCGGGCACGTCCGAGACGATGCGGCCATGGCTCAGGGTGACCACACGCTGATGGAAGCGGTGCACCAGCTCGTGCTCGTGGGTGACCACCAGCACCGTGATGCCCATTTTGCTCACCCGCTCCAGCAGCTGCATCATTTCCAGGCTCAGCTCCGGGTCAATGTTGCCGGTGGGCTCGTCCGCGATGACCAGCTTGGGGTTATGCACCAGCGCACGCGCCACAGCCACACGCTGCTGCTCGCCGCCGGAAAGGGTATCCGGGTAGCACTTGGCCTTATCCTCCAGATGCACCAGCTCCAGAATGTACTCCACGCGGGGACGGATCTCCTTGCGGGGCACGTTGAGCACATGCATGGCAAAGGCCACATTCTCGTACACGGTCATGCTTGGGATCAGCCGGAAGTCCTGAAAGATGATGCCCATCTGACGGCGCAGGTAAGGGATCTTGTGGCGGCGCAGCTTGGCTACATCCTTACCCAGCACGGTCACCTTGCCGGAGGTAGGCAGTGTCTCCCGCAGAATGAGCTTGAGCAGGGTGGATTTGCCTGCGCCGGAGTGACCCAGCAGAAAGACGAACTCGCCTTCATCCACATGGAAGTTGATATCCTCCAGTGCAAGGCGGCCACCCTTTTTATATTCTTTGGAAACGTGTTCAAAATCGATCATGGAATCGTATTAGCTCCTGACATCAAGATTTTTGACGGTCAAGACAGCCCGTCCGCAGCCCACACTGCAAAAAGAACCGGCCAGCATCGGTTTCGAGCGGCCGGTTCAGCGCCGGCGGGGCAAAACCCGCACAGCAAAATATCAGTATTTGGCCGGGTTGTTGGACAGGTACTTCTTTACCATCAGCGCTACCTTAAAGACGATAGCGTCGTCGAACTCACGCAGATCCAGACCGGTCAGCTTTTTGATCTTTTCCAGACGATACACCAGCGTGTTGCGGTGCACAAACAGGCCGCGGCTGGTCTCGGACACATTCAGGTTGTTCTCAAAGAAGCGCTGGATGGTGAACAGAGTCTCCTGATCCAAGCTTTCAATGCTGCCCTGCTTGAACACCTCGCGCAGGAACATCTCGCACACGGTGGTAGGCAGCTGGTAGATCAGACGAGCAATGCCCAGATTATCGTAGCGGATGATCTGCTTTTCGGTATCGAACACCTTGCTCACTTCCATGGCGATCTGGGCTTCCTTAAAGGAGGTAGCCAGATCCTTCACGTTTGCAATGGGGGTGCCAATGCCGACCACGGCCTTGATGTAGTGTTCGCCGGAGAGGGTATCCACAATGCTGGCAGCCAGCTTTTCCATATCGGTGCGGTCGATGCCCTTGCGGATCTCCTTGACCAGCACGGTGTCGGTCTCGCTGATATTGAACACAAAGTCCTTCTGCTTATCGGGGAACAGGCTGCTGACCACATCGTAGGCAGAGATATCGCCGCCGCTGATCACCCGCACGATGAACACCACGCGGGAAACATCGGTGGCAAAGTGCAGCTCCCGTGCCTTAGCGTAGATATCGCCGGGCAGAATGTTGTCCAGCACCACGTTCTTGATAAAGTTGGACTTATCGAACTTTTCGTCGTGGTACTGCTTGATGCTCTGCAGGCTGATGGCCAGTACACCGGCAAACTGCCCTGCAGTCTCGTCGGCGCCTTCCACGAACACGGCATAATCGTTATGCTTGGCGTTGGAGAACTGCTGGTAAGTATAGCCGTCGCGCACAAAGCGGTCGCCTGCGGTCAGACGCTCGGCCATATAGCCCTCGCGCACCTCGCCGATCAGGTTCAGCTCCGAGCAGGAAATGACAGCGCCAGTCTCATCCACAACGCCGACCACCCGATTGATTGCGTCCTTCATCTGGTAGATCACGCTTTGAAATACTCTATTGGCCATAAATGGATACCCCTTTTCCTCGTTTGTGCAAGCCGCGGCGGCATGGGTTGTGATTTTAAACAATTTAGCCGCATTACAATCTATATTTTACACAAAAGAATTTACTTTTGCAACAGATTTCAACAAAAAAAATAATTCTTTCTTGTTGAAATTATCTTTCGGGGCCATTTTTTGCCAAAAAAGTACCTTTTTGCGTGGTTCTTACCGTTATTTTACCGGTAAATTGTGATACATTTTTGAAAGTCGCGTGAAAAGTGCAGTGTTTTATCTGGTAATTTTTTCCACTTCTTCGTCAGAAAGCTCCCGCCACTGCCCCGGGGCAAGCTGTGCATCCAGTGCAAGGCCTCCAATCGCCTCCCGGTGCAAAGCATTCACCCCGGCACCGTACACACCGAACATCCGTTTGATCTGGTGGTACACCCCCTGCCGCAGCACTACCCGCACGGTGCATCCGTCCGGGGAAAGGGCGGTCACCTCGGCGGGCGAAAGAGCAGTGCCGTCTGCCAGCGTCACCCCCGCCGCAAAGCCGGTGCGCATTTCCTGCGTGAGCGGGGTGTCGATGGTCACGGTGTAGGTCTTGGAAACATGGTGCCGGGGAGACAGGATATCGTGGGCAAAGCCGCCGTCATCGGTCAGCAGCACAAAGCCGGTGCTGGTCTTATCCAGCCGCCCGGCCGGGAACAGCTCCCGCCGGGGGTAGGCGTCCCCTACCAGGTCCACCACGGTGGTGTCACGCTTATCAGTGGAGGCGCTCACCACCCCCTCGGGCTTATTGAGCATCAGGTAAACGAATTTCTGATAGGTCAGCAATGCACCGTCCACTGCCACGGTGTCGGTATCCTTCAGCTGGGTGTCCCCTTTTTTGCACACCGCGCCGTTTACCTGCACGCGCCCCTTTGCCAGCATGGTTTTGGCCTCGCTGCGGGTGCACTGGGCAGTTTCGGCCAGATATTTATCCAAACGCATAAGCGGTTCTCCTTTGTTGATGATGCCCTCAGTGTAACATGACCGCAGATTTTTCTCAAGGGGAAAACCATTTTGAATGCTCTCCGCTGCGCTCTGAGCATCTTCAGCGGAAAAATCATTTTATATTTCGGAGCAACGGAACGTCTACGGACGTTCCGTTGCTCCATTTTCACAAGAAAAGCCGTAACGGCAGACAGCAGCCGCCAAAAAAAGAGCCAAACCCGCAGGCTTGGCTCTTTTGCTGTTTATACCATTATCAGACGCTCAGGGAGGCGTGCTGTTCCACATCCTCGGGGTCAGCATCGAAGATAGGCTGCAGGACGTTGGCGATAAACTCCTCCACCTGCTGGGGTGCACGGCCCACAAAGTTCTCCGGCACAAGCCCCGCCACGATCTCCTCGCGGGTCAGACCAAAGGCCGGGTCTGCGGCAATGCGGTCCACCATATCGTTGGGCAGGCCCTCTTCCTTGACCTGCTTACCGGCGGCGATGGCGTGCTGGCGCAGGCGCTCGTGCAGCTCCTGACGGTTGCCGCCCTTTTCCACAGCCTGCATCATGATGTTCTCGCTTGCCATGAAGGGCAGTTCGGCCATCAGGCGGCTGCGCACCACCTTGGGGTACACCACCAGACCATCGGTGACGTTGAGCATGATGTTCAGGATGGCATCGGTGGCAAGGAAGCCCTCTGCCATAGCCACGCGCTTGTTGGCGCTGTCGTCCAGCGTGCGCTCAAACCACTGGGTGCCGGTGGTAAAGCTGGGGTTCAGCACGTCCACCATCAGGTAGCGGGCAAGGGCGCAGATGCGCTCGCAGCGCATGGGGTTGCGCTTGTAGGGCATAGCGGAAGAGCCGATCTGGTTCTTCTCAAAGGGTTCCTCCATCTCCTTGAAGTTTGCCAGCAGGCGCAGGTCGGTGGCAAACTTCATGCAGCTCTGGCCAATACCGGCCAGTGCATTCAGGATAAAGGCATCCACCTTGCGGCTGTAGGTCTGACCGGACACCGGCGCAACGGCCTTGGGGTCAAAGCCCATCTCCTTTGCAATGGAAGCATCCACGGCGCGGATCTTGTCGGCATCGCCCTTGAACAGCTCCATAAAGGAAGCCTGCGTACCGGTGGTGCCCTTGACACCGCGCAGCTGCAGAGTAGCCAGACGATGGTCGATCTCGGCCAGATCCATCACCAGTTCGTTAGCCCACAGGGTAGCACGCTTGCCCACGGTGGTGGGCTGTGCGGGCTGGCAGTGGGTGTAGGCCATGCAGGGCATATCCTTGTACTCCTTGGCAAAGTGTGCCAGCTTTGCCAGCACACCCACCAGCTTTTTGCGCACCAGCTCCAGACCCTGCCGCATCACGATGATGTCGGTGTTATCGCCCACATAGCAGCTGGTAGCACCCAGATGGATGATGCCGGCTGCCTTGGGGCACTGCTGGCCGTAGGCGTAGACGTGGCTCATGACGTCGTGGCGCACCAGCTTTTCCCGCTCGATGGCCACTTCGTAGTTGATATCGTCCACATGGGCTTCCAGCTCGGCTACCATGTCCGGGGTGATGTTGGTCAGGCCCTGATTCATTTCGGCACGAGCCAGCGCCACCCACAGCCGCCGCCAGGTGCGGAACTTGTTGTCGTCCGAGAAGATATACTGCATCTCATCGGAAGCGTAGCGGGTGGAAAAAGGGCTGATATAGCGATCATGCTGTGACATTGGTTGTTTCCTCCTGAAAATAACCCTCTCAGTCTCGCTTTGCTCGCCAGCTCCCCCGAGGTGGGGAGCTTTTTCTGCAAACGGAAAAGTTGCTTCTTTCCCAAGAAAAAAGCAACCTTTCCCTCTCCTCTCGTAAGCTCCCCCTTTCGGGGGAGCTGGCAAAGCCGTCAGGCTTTGACTGAGAGGGTTCACCCTTGCGTCTGCGATGACTGAGGGATTTTTCTTCTTATTCTACCATCAAACCTTGAAATAGTCCACGCCGCCCTCAAAGATCGGCTGGTATTTATCGCCGGTGACGTTCTTGTACAGGTACTCGCCGCTGCGCTCCGAGTGACCCATCTTGCCGAACACGCGGCCGTCCGGGCTGGTGATGCCCTCGATAGCCAGCACAGAGCCATTGGGGTTGAAACGCTGATCCATGGTGGGCACGCCGGTCAGATCCACATACTGGGTAGCCACCTGACCGTTGCGCAGCATGGTGTCCAGCACCTCCTGCGGAGCCACAAAGCG
>OIZF01001255.1_pt1 | contig 15257 bp, 14 predicted proteins | sample 1588471 | NCBI WGS metagenome assembly OIZF01 (sample SAMN03283279) | human gut metagenome | biome: human-associated habitat; material: feces | host: Homo sapiens | place: Peru | collected 2012
CTTCATCAATCCCTAAATCATCAAAGCATACCGCTGCAGAAATAATATCTACAATAGAATCCACAGCACCTACTTCATGAAAATGCACTTCTTCAATAGTTGTACCATGGGCTTTTGCCTCTGCTTCACCTAAAATAGTGAAGATCTTTTTAGCTAATTCTTTAGCATGATCTGTCATTTGTGCATGATCAATGATATGTAAAATATCATGCAAGTGACGATGTTCATGATGGTGGTGATGTTCATGATGTGTATGTTCACCATATAAATAATCCATATCATGATCATGATTATCATGTTCTAATACAACATTAAAATCACAGACATCAAGTCCTGATTTATTGACTCTTGTGATTTCAGTTTTTAAACCTGTAAGAGGTAATGATGAAAGAACTTCTTCTAATACTTCTTTTGAAGCCCCTAGATCAAGTAAGCTTGCGACAAACATATCTCCACTTATTCCAGAATAACATTCTAAATATAATTGATTCATTTTGATTCTCCTGTTCTATTAATCTGTGTTGCGATATAACCTGCACCATAGCCATTATCAATATTCACTACCGCAATACCATTGGCACAGGAATTAATCATTGTAAGTAAAGCACTGACACCATGAAAGCTGGCTCCATAACCCACTGATGTAGGTACTGCAATAACAGGACAATCTACTAAACCACCTATGACACTTGCAAGAGCTCCTTCCATTCCTGCCACCGCAATAATACATCGTGCTGATTGCAAGATATCTAATTTAGATAATAAGCGATGAATACCACTCACACCTACATCATACAAACGTTCTACATGACTCCCAAAAAATTCAGCTGTCTGTGCTGCTTCTTCAGCCACATTAAGATCTGCTGTACCAGCACTACATACAACAATCTTCCCTTTATGTTCCTTTTCTTTTTCTATCTTAATAATATGTGATAATGGATCATATTCTAATTTGGGAAATTCATCCCTTAAAAGTTCATATTGATGTATTGAGGCTCTTGTCCCAAAAACTTCTCCCTGCACCTCATAAAGTCTTCTCACAATACCAACTAAATGATCGTCTGCTTTTCCCTGGCAATAAATCACTTCCTGAAATCCCGAACGTATTTCTCTATTTGTATCTAATTTTGCATAGCCTAATTCTTCAAAAGCTGATTTCTTAAAGAATTGTTCGGCTTCTTCTACAGATAGTTCTCCTGTTTTAACTTTTTCTAGTATTTCCTTTGTTTCCATACAATCACCACCTTTATTAGGGTAACATTAAACCCTAGTTTAGTGTCAAATGTTTTGTATATTCATTATACAATGAAGAAAAAAATAGTTCACAAGAAAACTTGCGAACTATCACTTTTCTAATAATTATTTTAAGATTGAATAAACTACTTCTCTCTATCACATATAATCATTTTCACAATGCCAGGTACTGCCGCATATAATACTCCAGCCACCGGCCATATAATCCATGTGAACTTCCAGTTATTTGTCCAGAAACTCCATCCAAGATATATCGCGACTATCAAACACCAATAAGCACCCGAAAAAGCATCTGTCTTCTTTTTCAAATGTTTCTCTTCTATTGTATATTCCCCTTCCTGCAATAAAGTATCATAGCTAGACTTGATCATACCTGCACGAATAAGAATATTGACACCAATAGAAACAATAATAAGTAATAGACCTACAGATATACCACTCATATAATCTTCTACTTCCATTACACCTGCCATTATAGTAGGAATGACAGAAAGAATACAAAGTACTACTCCTATCGCAATATTCCTTGTGAATGTTGATTCATATTGTTCTCTTCTTTCACGTACCATTCCTGGTACACCATATTCTGTCTCAAAGATTTCTTTTTCTAAATGCTGCATATGAGATTCTCGTAATCCATAATTCACAAATAGATAGACAGCTATTGCGACTAATACAAGAAGTAGTACTAAACTAAAACCTATAAGTATATGATCTTCTGTCATTGTACCTAATACTATAAGAGGTACAGGACTTAATATGCATAGACTTGTCGCATTGGCGACTATTCTTGAACCTTTACTTTTCATATCTAAATATTGATTGGCTTCTTCCATACTTACCTTGATTGTATTAGTTTCTGTATATTCATTGAATGGTTCTTCTTCTATTTCATCTTTCAATAAGTAGTCTGTAGTGACACCAAACAGTTCAGACATCTGAAGTATTCTTTTTAGGTCTGGTATAGCTCCTGCACTTTCCCATTTAGAAACAGCCTGCCTGGATACACCTAACTTATTAGCGAGTTCTTCCTGTGACCATCCATTCTTTTTTCTTTCTTCTATAATCTTATCAGCTAGAATCATAAACATCTCCTCCTTACATACCAAATATACCAATTATGGTAATTTCCTTCTACCAATTCAGGCTGAAAATATGTCAACTGGTGGTTGCAGGAGGTGATTTTTCTAAACAAGTCTGATCATATAAAAAAACGCATGGTGTGAACATGCGTTATTTAGTCATCTATATTCTTAGTGCTTTTTTTCCAAATCATCGAATACTTTTTTTGCATCAACTGCTTCTGCACCATCCAACAGTTCTTGTTCAGATTCAAAGATTGCTTTGTCTATACGATTTATTCTAGCAAACTCGTCGTATAATTCACTGCTCATCACAACCAGGTCACTATAGCCATTTTTTGTAATAAAAATAGGTTCATGATGTTTGTGTGCAATATTAGAGATATCATTTGTATTTCTTAATTCCTTAATAGGTAGAATTAGTGGCATAATATCTCACTCCTTTCATCAACACAATTATAGCATAATTATGTTGATGTGATAGAAATATTCTGGTAAATATAAAAGACAACCTATTAGGCTGTCTTTACGGTAAGGAATCTTTCAATCATCCTATTAATTTTGAGATTTAATTAAAGATTCATATACAGTTCCTTTACTGTCTTCTAAGGCTCTATTCTTATATTCATTGCTTTTTGATTCATTACCCATATTTTTGTAGATAACTGATAATAAGAATTCGAGATAGGGAGTATCTTCATTGTTTTTAGTATATTCTGCATCTTCTAGATCAGATTTTAATTCATCAAAATACTTAATTCCACCACTAATTAAAGTATCATTGACCATATCCATCTGTCTATATAGGGCATGATCATTTGTCGTGCTAACCATTTCCAACAAATGATCAATCATAGCTGCATTTTTCTTATCTACATATATATAGAATACTGATTTTGCGAGAGCAGACTTCTGCTTAAAATTCATAGGAACATGATCTATTATATTATTTACTTGAGTATCTATTTGTTTATCATCATTTAGTTTTAGATAAGCATTTAAAAGTAAGTATTCTCTATTAAATGGAGGAATACATATCTTAGCTAGTTTTGTTGTCATTAAGTCTTCTATTGTCTTAATATCATTGTTTTGGAGTAATGTAAGATAGATTTTTAGAAGTTTCTTTCTGATGATCACTGGAATAATTCCAATAACAGCAATCACTATAACAGCAACTAACATAGCATTCATACTTTTACGCTCCTTTCTCAATCAACTTTATAATATCATTTAATTCATCAATAATTATATCTGCCTGGCTTTGATCCAAGCCAAACTTATCATCTTTTAAAGCCAATACCTTAATACCAGCTCTATTTGCAGCTAATATTCCTTTAGGTGAATCCTCAATAATAATAGCTTCATCTTTATTCACATTCAATTCTTTGATTGTATATAAATATATTTCTGGATTTGGTTTACTTTCTTTGAATTGTTCACCACTTACTATAAGTGTGAAATACTTTCTTAAATCAGCTTGAGCTAATGCAGTATTAATAGCATTTAAACTTGAAGAGGACGCTAACGCAATTTTATAATGTTCACTTAAGCTTTCTAAAACAGAATAGATCTGTGGTCTAACGACTGCTTTATAATCACAATCAAATGAACGAAAATATTCTTGAAGCATATTTTTAAATGTAATGAAATCTGTTTTGTTGCTCCACATTGTGTATGCTTGTTCATAATATAATTTACTATCAATACCAATAAGAGGAATACAATCACTTACTTGTATTTCTATATCATGCTGTTTAAAAAATCTTATCAAATCATTTATATACATGGTTTCACTATCAAAGATGACACCATCCATATCAAAAATAATCGCTTTAATCGTCTCCATCATAATTCACAAAATTCTCCGTTTTTGCAGCTGCGATAGCCTTAAATTCTTTTAATAATGGATGTTGATAAATAGAGTGTAAGTCATTTGAAACAATAAAGCTTAATAATTGTGCAAATGGTAGATATACAAGTGGACTTAATTCACTTGATACCGTATCACTCAAACTTAAAACATGATCATCACTCGATAATTGAGGGTTGTTTGAAATCAAATAAGCTCGATTTGTGACTTTTCGTGTAGCCTTATATACTTGTTCTACCCGTTGACTTGCACCATCGTTTCCATCAAAGAAAATCACATTGTATTGTGGCGTTAATTGAAGGTTTGGTCCATGGATATACTCTTCAATTTCATAGCAGCAACTTGGAATATGAATGGTTTCACCCATTTTTAATGCACTTTCAAGTGCTGTTCCATAATTAGCACCCGCTCCACAACTGTAAACCCAGGACATAGATGAGAAATTCTTATAATGTTGCTGAATAAATTTTGTAGCCTGATCAATCATTTCTTCATTTAAATCAGCTGCTTTCTTTAATTCATCCAAATACTCAGTCTTTCCAGAATACGCAATTGCGAATAAATCTAAGAATAACGCAAGTGAAGAAACACCCTTTGTGACATAGCCAACTAATTCTTCACCAACACCATATTCAATCACAACATCCGCAACATCTTTTACATCGCTGTTTTTATTTCCTGTTAAACAAATAGCTCTACATTCTTTTTTCTTGATGATTTTTAATGCTTCTATTGCATTTGTACTTAACCCACTCTGTGTAACCACTAAAACTAAGTCGTTCTCTTTAATGTCATTTTCATAATACGTAAATGTATATGGCGTAATGATTCTTACTTCTAAACCACTTACTTTTTCCACGAAACTTCTCGCACAATAACAAGCATTATGACTTGATCCAGAAGCAACAAGTAAAATACGTTTTATTTCTTTTTGTTGCACTTCTTTCATCAATGGATCAACTAGTGTAGTATATTGTTCAATATTTGTTCTTAATACGTCTGGTGTTTCTTTAACATAATCAAACATTGTTAATTTATTCATAATATACCTCCAATTATTAGGGTATAAGAGGTGGAATGAATCCACCCCTTATATTTTAGTATTCTAATCTTCTGTAATAACGACGGATTTCCATAGGGTGACGAGTTTCGATTTCCATATGAACATCGATTCTGTTGTTTACAGCATGCATTACATGGTGAGATAAGTGTTTACGATATTTTTCACTAATTCCTTTTAATTCGTAATCTTTAGAGTCGATGATTGTGTAGTTTTCACAAATTCTTGGAATAAAGTTAGCTACACGTTCAGATAATGGACGCTGAGCATCTTCACCAATATAGATAGTAACTGGAGTTTCTTTAGTTACGATTTCGAACATACCGTGGAAGAATTCATTTGATGTGATTGATTTAGTTTTTAACCATAACTGTTCTTCCCAATAGCACATTGCATATGAGTAAGTAGCACCCCACTGATTTCCAGCACCTACAAAGTAGTGCATTTCATCATTCCAATGTTTTTTAGCGAATTCAACAGCAAATGGTTCAGCTTTCTTTTCAACTTCTACTAAAGCTTCTGCTAAGCATTTGTCAAATTCAGCATACATATCTTCGTAGTCTTCTAATTCACCATTGTTGAACATGAAACGGTCAGCAACCATGAAGAACTTTAACTGTTCGTTAACTGGGTAAGAGATCTTGTAGTCTCCTAAATCTAATAAAATAGCTTCTTTAGCATCTACAAATGAAATAACTGTAGAACCAACTTCAGCTTTGATCTTTTTGATAGCATCAACTACTTCTTTAGTGTTTCCAGTTACAGAAGAGATAATAACAACTGTATCTTTAGTAATACGTTTGTTTCCTGTAGTTAAGTATTCCGCAGCATTTTCTGCCCAAGTTTCAATAGCACTCATTTCTTTCATATGTACTGTAGCTTGCATTGCACTTGCCCAAGTACCACCAACACCTAACCAGCAGATGTTTGAATATCCACGTTCGCAGATTTCATCAACGATTTCGTTGATCTGAGGGCGTAGAGCTAATGCGCCATTTACGCTATCGATTTTTTCCTGTTCATTAAATTTAATCATTTCCATTTTCTTTTCCTCCATTTATTTTAAATTTATTAACAACCTAAGATACCAAAGAATGCTCCGACCAATCCGATCACAACACAGATTAACAACAATGTAGTTGTCTTAACATTTTTCTTTTTCAATAAGTAGTAAACTAGTAATGTGAATAATAACGGCATTAAACCAGGCATGATATTATTAAATACATCATTTAATGTAGTTGCTTCATTACCAGAACCAAACTTCAATGGGAAACTGAGTGATACGTTTTCAGCAGTCATACCACCAACGACCATCAATCCTAAAACACTTGCTGCATAAGTAAGTTTTGCCATTAATCCATTCTGCTGGATCTTAGCCAAGAATCCACTACCTAATTTATAACCAGCATTCATTAAATAATAACGTAATCCCTGAGCTGGAAGGTTGAAGATTAATAAGAATAAGATAGGTCCTAAGATATTTCCTTGATTTGCTAATGATAGACCCACTCCAGTAGCGATAATACGTAATGTTCCCCAGATGAATGAATCACCAATACCAGCTAAAGGTCCCATTAATGAAACTTTTACACTGTTGATACTTTCTGTATCAAATTCAGGATCATTTGCGTTACTTTCTTCCATAGCAGCACTAATACCTAAGATTAATGTTGCCAATTGTGGAGTTGTATTGAAGAATTCCAAGTGACGCTTCATAGCTGCAACCTGGTCTTCTTTATTTGGATATAACTTTTTGATAACTGGTAACATACTATAGCAGTATGACATATTCATCTGTCTTTCATAATTCCAAGACCATTCCAAACCGAATGAACGCCAGAATACTTGATTTAATTCTTTTTTAGTTAATTTATTAGAAGTCGTCATCTTCATCCACTCCTCCTTCTATAGCTATTTGAGCTGAATTACTACGTAACTGAGTTAATACGATAGCAATGATAGCTCCAAATATTGCAATCGCTGTTACTGGAATCTTTAGGTATACGCTTAATGCGAATCCTAAGAAGAAGAAACATGCAACGTCTTTGTCCATAATCATCATTAATAATAAACCGAACCCAATTGCAGGTAATAAGCCCATTGTAATGTGTAAACCATTTGAAATCCATTTAGGAATGACATTTAATAAAGCCTGTACAGCAGGTCCACCAGCATAGTAACCACATGCTACGATTACACCGATAATTAAGTTAACACCGAAGAATCCACCTAATAAGTGCATTCTAGCAACTCCAGCCATATTTCCTTCAGCTGCATATTTATCTGCTTTGTGAACAAATGGAGGTAAGATGAATACCATTCCAACGTTCTTTGCGATTAATACTAGTGAAGCAACTGGTAAACCTACAGTTAATGCAGTTTCTGGTCCAGCTCCTGTTGTAATTGTGAAAGCTGTTCCTAATACAGTTCCTGAAATCATTTCAGGTGGAATACTAGCACCGATTGAGAAAGCTCCCATAAATGCTAATTCTAATGTTGCACCTAAAGTAACACCTGTTTGAACATCACCAAGTATAATACCTGTTAATGTACCCATAACCAATGGTCTTGACAGCAAACTTGTACCGAACAAATACTCAGCATTTCCAAGCATTGCTACCAAGCCAAGTAAAATTGCTTGTAGTAACATATTTCTCCTCCTATAAAACTTTTTCTACATTTACTGGATTATCTTCTGGAACCATCTGAATTGTTACATCCACACCTGCTTCACATAATCCTTTTAAAATTTTTTCTTCTGCTGATGTAATATTCATTGCTTTAGAAATATTACGAGTTTCAGCAGTTGCCTTAGTACCACCAAGATTTAATTTTTTGATGTTGCACTCTTTACATAATCTTTCAGCATCCTTAATAGATTCAACTACAGTCAATAATTTATATTTGTCTGTAACACCACTATTGATTGCCTTTACTGCATCATCCATACTTTTAATAACTAATTTCACACCACTTGGCTTTGCCATCTTGATTGATGTTTTTCTTAAATCATCTTTCATAACTGCATCACACGCAATTAAGATACAATCTGCTTCAACTGCATTTTTCCAAGAAAAAGCAACTTGACCATGTAACAATCTGTGATCCACTCTTAATAATTTAATCATTTTCTTCTCCTCCTATTAGAAATCTTCATCATCTTCGCTTGTCATTCCATTCATAACAGTCATTCCATCTTTAGCTGCTTCGATCAAATCGTACGCTTCTGCTAGTTCAAGTTTTCCGTTCAAGCCTTTCATTACTGCATCTAATACTAGTCCCATGTTCATTCCTGAAAAGACCAGTACATTATCTAATACTGCAAGTTTAGATAATGCTGTGTGAACACTTCCACCTTTAATATCACACAAGATTAAGATTTGTTCTTCACACTTTTTTGCTTCTTTCAAAACTTCTTGATAAAAGTCTTCAGGATTTTCTCCAGGAAGCAAGCTATATGTTTCTATATCCTTAGCTAAATCTCCAACAATCATAGAAACTGAATCTTTCATCCCTTTAGATAATCCTCCATGTGATGCAAGTATGATTTTTGCCATATTCTCTACACTCCTTTCTTTTTCATATAAGTTCAAGCTTCATGTCAGTTTATAGATTCTTTCGCTTAATCTGTACAACTAACTTCCACTTATACCCAAGCAAGCTTCGTGCCAATTTATAGATCAATACGTTCAATCTGTACAACTAACTTCCACTTATATTCAAGCAAGCTTCGTGCCAGTTTATAGATCAATACGTTCAATCTGTACAACTAACTTCCACTTATACTCAAGCAAAAAGTGTGCCAATTAATAGCACACTAATCATTAATAATATAGTTGTATATATATTCTACTTCTTCATCTGGAATCTCAACGTTGTAGTATGTTTTAACTTCTTTCATTGAGATATTTACTTGATCTATAAACTCTTGATGCTTTTCTTTAAAGTCTTGATCAGTAAAGTTTGAAATAGCCTGTCTTGTAACTAATCTTTCTACAAGACAGCAGATATGAACATATAATCCAAAGCATGTTCTATTTTTAAATCTCTTATGTAAGATATTCTGTAGATGATCAATTGCTTTCGCAACATGTTCAAGTAGTTTATCCGGATTTAATATAGTTAAGTTATTCATGACATTGGATAATGTGAAATTACGTAAGATATTCTTTCCAAATATCTCCATCTGTTCTTTTTTCATATACTTTCCAAAGTATATCTCTATTGCATTCTGACCTTCATTAATGATCAATTCCTGTATACCAATATACTTCATAGATTCAATGTTAGGATCAAGTGTTCCAATAACACATACAACCTCATAATCATTCATTAACTGGTCATAGACCTGTTTACGTATTAAAGCAGGATAATCATAAGTAATAATCTTTAGATTAGAATCTTCAGGTAAAGAATTGAATAAGATTTCTTTGATCTTATTCGCTGCACCTAATCCTGATGCACAAGAACAGATTACAATAGGTTCTTTCTTTTTCTTAAGTTCTACATGTGTTTTATAGATGTTTTCCTTAAGAATAGAATCAATGACTTCAGTCACTGTTTTATTAAGTTTAATTCCCTGTCCTATTTCTAACGCACATTTAGTATTAATATTGTTTACTAAGGCAATATCCGCATTACTTGTATCTAATCCTTGATATATTTCTTCAAGAGAACCCATATCAACTAATAAATAAAGCTTTGAGATATTACCAACATGTGCAATATAATCATTAATCTTTCTTGTAATAGCTAGTACATCCACATCTAATGGCATATCTATTGCGTCAAATATATAACTATTCAACATTCTATTGGCTGCTTCCGCAATAGAACTTGCAGTTGAATAACCATGCGCAATAATAATCGCAATTGTGAGATCTTCACCAGAATGTACAAAGTACTTAATCATACAAATACAGATAATACATTCTACAAAGTCATCAATATCCTGATTCATATTATTCTTTAAGTAATGAGAAACATCCTGTCCTATTTCATATTCACGATGAAATTCAAGTTTAAGATATTTCTTTAAATTCTTCACTTCATCATAATTCTCATTGATCCAGTTATTAGTCAGATATGTATTCTTAGAGAATTCTGAGATATATGTAGCGAGTGCTATCAACTCATTATGTGAAGTCCTAAAGCCATAATGTTCAGTGATATTATTAAATATCTTTTCTAGATAGTTAGTAAGATAATCAATTGAACCTGCACGATTATCATTAAAGATTAATTTTTCAAAATATCTATCTACAGTATTCTGTGCATTTATTGCAAATGAAGTATCTCTCTTTATATTAATTAAGGATTGATAAAAATCTTTAATGATACCCTGATCTGATACAGGAAGAAGTGTATTAAGAGACACAAGCTTATGCTTCTTCATAATCATAGAAGAGACATCTATACTATTTCTAATACTGTCAGGTAAATCATAAGCATGAATTTCTAACGTATCTGAATTACTTTTATATAATGCACTCACACAGCTTGCCTGAATCGTATTAGTCAGTTCACCAATATTACCTACAAATGTATGATTCAGTAACAACTCATAGACATTAGATGAAATAAGAATTGTTTTGTTGATACGCTTCTCTTCATTCTTTAAGAAGTTATACATGAGTTCCAGCTTTTCATTTTCGCCTCTTTGGGCAAGAGATGGAATTGTAAGAATAACAGGAATACGTCTAAGGAATGTTTTTAATAATGCTTTTTGTGGTGCTTCTGTTGTTGCAAATATAATTCTACATTTTGATTTATACCACTTATTATTATCACCTACTAAGTGATAGATTCCCTGGTCCATATAAAGGAATAGTTTTTCCTGGCATTCCGCATTTAAACAATGCACTTCATCTAGGAATAATACACCACCATCTGCAAAATGTAATAAACCTAAGTTATCACTATCTGCACCTGTAAATGCACCCTTCTTATAGCCAAATAGGTTTGCTGTGAGTAGTTCTGGGTTATTGGCATACTCTGAACAGTTAACCTGTACAAAATTCTTAGATGCATCAATTAAGCCTGTATCTACACAATATTCATACGTAAGTTTAGCCATAAATGATTTACCAGTACCAGTTGGTCCATAAAACAACATTGGTAATCCAACTGGTGGATATGCTACTGTTGCTTTAATCTTCTCAACAATCTGATACATACTTTCATTAGACCCAATAAGCTTTTCAAAGTTCTTTAACTCTGTCTGATTGTTTAATTCGGCTTCCAATTCATCCAATGATTTGTATTCATCTGACGAAAGTTTCTTCTTATATTTACTTTCAAGAGAAGCTCTTGAAAGATATAAGATAGGACTTGCTTTAATTTTAATAAGTTTTTTCTCATTAAAATATTCATTTAATAATCTTGTCACTTGATTTCTACTTAGTTTTAATTCTTTTGATAATTGGATGGATTGACATTCATCATATGAATTTTGATCCATTTTTCCATTAATCAACAACATTATTTTTTCTTCCAATGAAATCACCTCATTATTCATCATAAAACAAATAAAACTTGTACGCAACAATAGTTATTCGGTATACTATACAAGTAAATACCTAAACATTAATTGGCACGAATTTTGCTATATATTGATGAGAGGTGATGAACATGAAACAGAAAATGCAATATATTCAAACATTGAAACAAACTTTAAAATTGAATCAAAAACTATTAAAATCCTTAGATTTCTTAACTGACAACATTGATGATATCAACAAAGTAATACAGGATATACTAGAAACGAATCCTTTTTTAGAATTAAAATCATCAAAGAATTATGATAATCAGCAGTTTATTGAAAGTATTTCTAATAAACATTCTTTAAAAGATGATCTCTATTATCAGTTATATGCCTATACACATCCTTATAATGAAGATGTAATGACATATCTGATTGAATCATTGGATGATAGTGGATTCTTATCTTATCCTCTTGATCAATATATGAGTGACCTTCATATCGATCAAGATATGCTTGATGCACATTTAGATATATTACGTTCATTTGAACCTAATGGTGTGGGTGCCTCTGATGCGATTGATTCTATTCTTATTCAGTTAAAAAATAATAATAAAACTAAAACCTATACACTATTTAGAGATTATCAAGATGTCATCTTAACTCAGAATTATTCACTTATTAAACAAACAACAGGATTAAATAAAGAAGAAATAGATCATTTATTCTACGAAATACGTTCTTGTAATCCATTCCCTTGTAATATGTATAATACGTTTCATGATGACTATGTATCTCCTGATATACTCATTGAAGTAGAGAATTCAGATATTACTATTACACCTATTAACCAGCCTGCTCTCATGGTGAATGACACTCTATATGAGAAAGTAAAAAATGATGAGAATATGAAAGCTTATTTTAATGAGGCACATTTCTTAATGGAGAATATGACAAAGAGAAATCAAACTGTTCTTATTGTCGCAAATGCGTTAGTAAATATACAAAGTGGATATTTCTTATATGATGATGAATTATATCCATGTACTTTATCACTGCTTGCAAGTGAGATAGGATTCCATGAATCTACTATTTCACGTACTTTAAATAATAAGTACTATAGCTTTAATGGTGAGGTTTATCCTCTTAAAAAACTTCTTGTTTCTCAAACTGCTTCAGGAGATAGCAGTGATTCTATTAAAAAGGCTATTGTTGAGTTAGTAGATGATGAAGATAAAGAACATCCACTTTCAGATAATCAGATTCTCAAAAAACTAGAGGAATTAGAATTACATTGTTCACGTCGTGTTATTGTCAAGTATAGACAACAATTGAATATTCCTTCTTCAACTAAACGTAAGGTGCTTAAGAAAGTAGGCTAACCCATCACTAGGCTAGCCCCCTTATCAAACCGTACGCGCACTATTAATGCATACGGCTTACTAATTTACTATTTATTTAATTTATGTACGGACTATTTTGATAAAGAATAGTCCATTTTCTTTAATCACTCTTTTGTGTAGAATGCTATACCTAATTCTTTAAATTTTTGAATGCATTTTCTATATCAACCTTATTTCTATGCATGTGGTATTCTACATGCTTCTCAATAGTATAGGTTCCCCACATTTTGTAGTAGAACCACCATTTTGAGGGAATTAAACCGATACGCGCAAAGAATTCAATGTTCCCTTTATAACACATCCCATATGCTTTCCTTACTGTTGGATGTTTATGTATCATGCACATTCTCAATCGTTGTCGTACATATTTGTCCATTTTTTCCAGAAGATATTTGCTCAACAGTGTGTTTGCATGTGACCTTCGAATACTTTGAGAGCCTTGTAGACATTCAAATAATAGTTGGTCTTACCAACGATGATAGGATTTTTATCCTTTGTCCATTCTTCTTTTGGCTTAGTCCATCTATAAGCCATATTGACCTTGATTTCTTCACAGGTCTTTCTCATAGAATTGATACCAAATGTATAATTGATAAAAATCATTTTAAAAAGTACCACAGGATCAACAGAACGTCTGCCAAAATCACTATAAAGTGATTTTACTAACAGATAGATTAATTTCCAGTCTATCGTAACTTCCAGTGTTCTAACTAAATGATCTTGTGGTACTAAGTCATCTAAAGTACTCATAATAATTCCATCACATTTTATATTTATGCGATTAGTCATTGCCGTATTTATCCCTCCAATTAAGAACCTTAATTATATCATTTTCAGGTAATAATTGACAGAAAATAAAAAGTCGTAAGTCCACAAATTTTGCTTAATTGGAGTGTAGTCATTTACGACAGTAATTATATTATCACATAATTTTCATTTTTTTAAGAAATAAAGAAAAGACTGTTAACATTTTTTATTTGTCAACAGCCTAAATAGAGTTCCTTAGAACTCTATTTAGCAAATTGTTTAATTGCCTCAGCAACAGCAATTGTGACATCTTTATTGAAGATTTTAGGCATGATATTTTCTTCATTTAAATCTTCATCACTAATTGTATCAGCGATTGCTTTAGCAACAGCGACTTTCATTTCTGGTGTAATTGAAGGAATTCTTGCTTCTAACGCTCCTTTGAAAATGCCAGGGAAAGCAAGTACGTTATTGATTTGGTTTGGATAATCTGAACGCCCTGTTCCTACCACTCTTGCCCCTGCAGCTTTTGCTTTTTGATAAGTAATTTCTGGTTCAGGGTTAGCCATCGCAAAGATAATTGGATCTTCATTCATAGAATGAACCATTTCATCTGTAACAAGATTGGGTTTAGAAACACCTACAAAAACATCTGCCCCTTTTAAAGCATCAGCAAGTGTTCCTTGCATATTATCAGGATTTGTAATATCACATAAAGCACGTTTATGAGGAATAAGTCCTTCTTTTCTTTCTTTATATAAAATACCAAATTCATCAACTGCAATAATTTTGCTAACACCTGCCGTATACATCATTTTAATAATGGCCGTTCCTGCAGCACCTGGTCCATTTAAAACAACTGTAATATCTTTGATATCTTTTTTTGTCACTCTTAAAGCGTTATAAAGAGCCGCTAAGACAACGACTGCTGTTCCATGTTGATCATCATGGAAAACTGGAATATCTAACATTTGATCCAATCTTTCTTCAATTTCAAAGCAATCTGGAGAAGCAATATCTTCTAAGTTGATTCCTCCAAAACATGGTGCAATATTTTTTACTGTTTGAATCAATTCTTCTTTGTCTTGTGTATCTAAACAGATAGGTACTGCATTAACATTACCGAATTTTTTAAATAATGCTGCTTTTCCTTCCATAACTGGAATAGAAGCTTTCGCTCCAATGTTACCAAGACCTAAAACAGCTGTTCCATTAGAAACAACAGCAATGGTATTTGATTTTGTTGTATAACGATAAACATCTTCTTCGTTTTCAGCAATCTTACGACAAGGTTCTGCTACCCCTGGCGTATAAACAACAGACATATCATCCATTGTATTAATTTCACAATTTAATT
>OIZF01001256.1_pt1 | contig 15252 bp, 15 predicted proteins | sample 1588471 | NCBI WGS metagenome assembly OIZF01 (sample SAMN03283279) | human gut metagenome | biome: human-associated habitat; material: feces | host: Homo sapiens | place: Peru | collected 2012
CACACTATGATTCGTATTTTGATAGATTTCAGGATGAACCTGTTTTCAATACCTCTTTAATGAGAAGCATCAGAAAACAAACGATAGAAGAGCAATTCAGACGAATACTGGATGGAAAATCTAAATTAGATAACTTTAACTTTTATTTTATTCGAAGTGAAAAAGACAGTATAGGAGGAATAAGCCTAGAGTTTAATGTTATTCCAAACTCTATGCCAAGTTCAAATATACACGCTATTATTGGTAGAAATGGTGTTGGTAAAACAACACTGTTAAATGGAATGATTAAATCATTCATAGATAAAACTGATAATAATGAAGGTGGGTTTTATGAGGAAAATCCTTTAGGTATTTTCTCTGGGGACAGATTTAAACCGATTGGTGACGATTATTTTAGTCGTTTAGTTGCTGTATCTTTTAGTGTGTTTGATCCATTTATTCCAAATAGAAAAGAACTGAAGTATTACCATTATATTGGATTAAAAGAATCTAACGAAAAACTTAAAGAACCAATAAATTATTTTGAACAAGATTTTTGGAATGCATTTTCTATATGTAAGTCATTATTCGCAAAGAAAGAACGATGGCTAAATGCAATTAAAAATTTAGAATCAGATAATAATTTTGCAGAAATGAACTTAAGTACTTTAATGAATGATGACTATGATGAGAAAAGTGTATTAAGAGTTATTAAAAAAATCAGTTCAGGACATGCTTCTGTTTTATTAATCATGACTCAATTAGTTGCAAAAGTTGAAGAAAAAACCCTCGTTTTACTTGATGAGCCTGAAAGTCATCTCCATCCCCCGCTTCTTTCCGCATTTATTCGGGCTTTATCTGAATTACTTGACAATAGAAATGGTATTGCAATTATTGCAACACATTCACCAGTTGTACTACAGGAAATCCAAAAATCATGTGTATGGAAAGTTGAGCGAACAGGAACAAGAACCGATCCTTTCAGACCTAATATTGAAACATTTGGAGAAAACGTAGGAGTACTAACAAGAGAGGTCTTTGGTTTAGAAGTTACCAAGTCTGGTTTTCATAACATTCTGGCTTCAAAAGTTAAAAACAGCAATAGTTATGAGGAAATTGTTTCAGAATTTAAAGATCAACTTGGATCGGAAGCAAAGATTTTATTAAAAACATTAATTAGATTAAGGGATAATAAAATTAATGGAGAAATAAAATGATCCGGCTTACCTTACCTGATTCCATACCATTACATAGCGAAATTATTGATTTGTGCTGTGAAAGAAATGTGGGTTATAGACAATATATATTAGATAACAAAGATTTTCTTGTAGATAAAGGAGATACTTATATAAATTTTTCTAGAGCAAATAATTTACATATGTTTAATAATATTTTACCTGTATCAACACATATTACAGGTAGTTTAGAAAATGAGCATATGGTTAAGTTATATGAATACTGTTTATGTCGTTGTGGATGTGGAGATGTATATAACACAATTATTAATTTGGCAAAATCTCCTCTAATACAATGTCCTTTTTGTGGAGGAATTGGTGACCCTACACAGTTAGATCATTTTCTTCCTAAAGCAAGATATGGACATTTCTCTGTGTTGCCTTATAACTTAATTCCAATATGTAAGGATTGTAATACAGAATATAAAAAAGAGTTTTTCCCTATAAGTAAAGATGAACAATTAATTCATCCTTATTTGGATGATGATTGTTTTTTTAACCAACAGTGGTTATACGCTGTATATATGGACGAAACTGTTACATATTCTGTTATTCCTCCTGCAACATGGTCAAATGACAAAAAAGAAAAAGTCCGTTTTCATTTTCAGACTTTTAATCTTGCAGAACGTTTTTCTAAAAAAGCAGTAAGTCCATTATCAACCTTATTAAATCAAATAAAAGATTCTAAGGTTTATGGTATGAATAAAGATATGTTTGAATCAAGTATAATAGATTCAGGTATTCGAACTGAATCAAGGGTTAATTCTTGGAAAAGAGTTTTATTCTTAGCTATTAAAGATAAACTTTCAGATATCTGGTCAGCAAATTAAAAACTTAAAATATGGATAAAATCCCCTTATGCTTTACTCTAGGGGATTTTTGCTTGAAATGACCTAATTGTTACTTCAACCTTTTTTCACCTAATCTGTACTCTATGGTTAGTGAAGTTGGTATAGCCCGCTTTTTTAGTTCGTTCAGTGCAACTTATGCATGGCAATCGCACGGCAGGTTGATAGGGGAATCTTTATCAGGACTAACAAATAGAACGTATTCAACAATTTTCTTTGATAGAAAGTTTTAGACGAGTTAAGACTTAAAACTGTCAGATTTTGGAAGGAATTTGTAAAAATACGTTGAAATTTGACCGCACTTAATCATTTAAAAACCGTCTGAAATGATCATTCAGACGTTTTTTATTTAACCAAGATTTTGTGAAAGACATTAAAAATGAGATAATTCTCAAACCTTTTAAGAGGCTTTATTGATAAAAATATTTGGAGAAAGCATGGAACACAAACTTGAGGATATCATTGCGATTTTTAATCAATGTTTTGAAGAAGAATATAATACGCGATTGGTTAAAGGTGGGGATGAGCCGATTTACATTCCTGCAAATGATGAGGTGCCTTATAACGCCATTTACTTTGCGAGAGGCTTTTACAGCAGTGCATTACATGAAATTGCCCATTGGTTAGTGGCGGGGAAAGAGCGCCGTAAATTAGAAGATTTTGGCTATTGGTATGAGCCGGATGGCCGTTCTGAAGCACGTCAGCGTGATTTTGAAAAGGTTGAAGTGAAGCCTCAAGCACTGGAATGGATTTTAGCCACAGCGGCGGGATTCCGTTATTTTGCTAGTGCCGATAATTTGAATGGTAATCCAGGGGATACGCAACCATTTAAGCAAGCGGTGTATGAGCAAGTGAAAACCTATGCAGAAAAAGGCTTACCAAAACGCGCAGAAACCTTGCGTCATGCGTTGGCTCAATTTTATGGCACGGAAGATCGAATTGATTTAGCGAAATTTGATGTGACTCGCATCTAAAGTGCGGTCATTTTTAGGCAGATTTTGCGTCTGTCAATTTTCCTTAAAATCGGCTAAAATAGACCGATTTTATTTTTGGCTTTAACTTTATAAAAATATGAAAGATTCTATTATTGCAAAACTTGAAAGTTTAAAAGAACGTTATGAAGAATTAGAGGCATTGCTAGGCGATGCGTCGGTGATTTCGGATCAGGATAAATTCCGTGCGTATTCTAAAGAATATTCACAACTTGAAGATGTGGTGAAATGTTTTAATCGTTGGAATCAGCTTAACTCTAACATTGCTGAAGCAGAATTGATGTTAGATGATCCTGAAATGAAAGAAATGGCAGAAATGGAAATTGAAGAATCCAAAGCCGAAATTGAAGAAGTGGAGCAACAACTTCAAATTCTTTTATTACCAAAAGATCCAAATGATGAATATAACTGCTATTTAGAAATTCGTGCAGGTACAGGTGGTGATGAAGCGGGTATCTTTGCCGGCGATTTATTCCGTATGTACAGCCGTTATGCTGAAAGTAAACGCTGGCGTGTTGAAATGCTCAGCGCAAATGAAAGCGAGCAGGGCGGTTATAAAGAAGTGATCGTTAAAGTAAGCGGTGATGGCGTGTACGGTCAGTTAAAATTTGAATCAGGTGGCCACCGTGTACAACGTGTACCAAAAACAGAAAGTCAAGGTCGTATTCATACCTCTGCTTGTACTGTTGCGGTTATGCCAGAATTACCTGAATCTGAAATGCCGGAAATCAATCCAGCAGATTTACGTATTGATACCTACCGTTCATCTGGTGCAGGTGGTCAGCACGTTAATACAACAGACTCTGCGGTACGTATTACTCACATTCCAACAGGTATTGTGGTGGAATGTCAGGATGAGCGTTCACAACATAAAAATAAAGCTAAAGCGATGTCTGTATTGGCTTCACGTATTGTTCAAGCGGAGCAAGAGCGTCAAGCCGCAGAGCAAGCAGATACCCGCCGTAACTTATTAGGTTCAGGCGATCGTTCTGATAAAATTCGTACTTATAACTACCCACAAGGTCGTGTAACAGATCACCGTATCAACTTAACGCTCTATCGCTTAGATGAAGTGATGAACGGCAAAATTGACGAGCTTATTCAGCCGATTATTACTGAATATCAAGCAGATCAATTAGCGGCGTTATCTGAGAATAATTAATTGCTAGAGCATCGAGTTTTAGATGCTCTTTTTTTAATATTTACCTAAAGGAAATATGTCATGTTAGTGGAAAATAATAATTCAGAAAAAAACTCTACGGATAAGGTACTTGATATTTATTCAGTTCAACTTGCAAGTAGATTTAAACGTTGGTGTGTGGCGTTTATTGATAATTTGATGGGGTATTTTTTTGTGTTTGCAGGAGTAAGGTTATTTTCTATAGGAGAAAATGCAGAGCTAGGACTTTTAATTGGATTGGTTTTGTATATCGCTTTGCAATTATATTTTATGAAAACTTATAGGCAAACACTGGGAAAATATTGGTTAAATATTAGAGTTTTAGATTATGCAACAAATCAACCAGTTAGTTTTGGAAAGTATGTTGTTAGAGAAATTTTAGATTTTATTTTAAATCTGACAGGTTTGATTTTAATTAGTGTGATTGTCGTTTTTGTAAGCCGTGAGCGCCGCTCGCTAACAGATGCTATAATGTCGACAATAGTTGTTAAAACTCTATGACTTACAACAAATGGCTACTTAAGGCTATCGAAGCCTTAAATCAGGTAAATCCGATAGAGAATGGCAAAGTTGATGCGTTAGTGCTATTGCAACACGCAACGGGTAAATTGAGAACGCAAATTTTAGCTTTCGATGAAACGGAAATTGATGAAAAAGTGCGGTTAAAATTGACCGCACTTTTAGATCGTCGTTTAAAAGGCGAACCTATCGCTTATATCCTCGGTGAAAAAGAATTCTGGTCCTTGCCTTTAAATGTATCTGAAGGAACATTAATTCCTCGTCCAGATACTGAAATTCTCGTAGAAAAAGCATTGCAAATTGCGTTAGAAAAACTGGAAGAAAATCCACCGCACTTTCGTATTCTCGATCTTGGTACCGGCACTGGCGCCATTGCGTTGGCGTTGGCTTCTGAGCTTTCTCCTATTTGTCAAAAAAAGCATATTCAATTGGATGTTATTGGTGTTGATTTAATGCCAGAAGTCGTCAAATTAGCGCAATCCAATGCAGAAAAAAATCAGCTCAAGGTACAATTTTTGCAGAGTCGTTGGTTTGAAAATGTTGAAGGGCAGTTTGATATTATTGTGAGTAATCCGCCTTATATTGATGAAACCGATGAACATCTTTTCCAAGGTGATGTGCGTTTCGAGCCTCGTTCGGCGTTGGTGGCGGGCGAAAACGGTTTAGCTGATTTACGTCATCTTATTGAGTATGCGCCAGTACATTTAAAAGATAACGGCTATTTATTGTTAGAACACGGCTGGAAACAGGGCGAAGAAGTGCGGTCAATTTTCTGGCAAAATCATTGGCAAGGGGTTGCAACCATACGGGATTATGGCGACAATGAGCGCGTAACATTGGGATATTGGAAGCGGTAATGAAATACGATCAAAAAGCCTTATATGCTGAACTGACTCATTTTTATTTGAGCATTTGTGAGAAAGAGCAACTTGATGAGCCTCGTTTAAGAGGGCTTGTTGGAAGCTTGGTGCGCAAAGCTCGCCAAGCTATTCCAGAAGAATGGGATGATAAAGCTAAAATTCATCAATTATTGCAGCTATTTTACGGTGACTGGAGCTTTCATTGCGATGCAGACAACTATTTCTATGCCCGCAATTTATACCTTCCGTATATTTTAGAAGAACATGAAGGCATGCCGGTGAGCCTTGGCGCCTTAATACTTTATTTGGCCGCAAGTTTAAAATTGCCGATTTATCCCGTGAATTTCCCGACGCAACTGATTTTACGTGCAGAAGTCGATGGTGAAGTGGCGTTTATTGATCCTTGGAGCGGAAAATATATTTCAGTGGATGAATTGAAAAAGCTCTATGAAGGTGCCTTTGGTTTTGGGGCTCAAATTCAACCGGAAGATTTAGCTCGAGCAGATATTCCGATGCTTACCGCACGTTTCCGTCAGCTCGCCAAGAATGCCTTAATTCGTGAAGAACAAAACGATTTGGCTTTTAATTATATCCAATTCTTGTTAGCAGGAAGAAAAGATCCTTATGATATTCGCGATCGTGGCTTAGTGTTGGCGCAAATGGGCGCTTATCCTTCAGCCATTGAGGATTTGGAATATTTTGTGGATCAATGTCCAAATGATCCCACTTCTTCTCTGTTAAAAACTCAACTTTTAGAACTGAAAGGCGAAGCATTGAAAGATGCCAAGTCCATCCATTAAAAAGGAAATATTATGCAAAATAAAATTGTAAAAATTGGCAATATTGATGTCGCAAATGACAAACCTTTTGTACTTTTCGGTGGAATGAACGTGCTTGAAAGCCGTGATATGGCAATGCAAGTTTGTGAAGCTTACGTGAAAGTGACTGAAAAGTTGGGTGTGCCTTATGTTTTTAAGGCATCTTTCGATAAAGCTAACCGTTCTTCAATTCATTCTTACCGTGGTCCAGGCATGGAAGAAGGTTTAAAAATTTTCCAAGAGTTAAAAGAAACCTTTGGCGTGAAAGTGATTACCGATGTGCACGAAATCTATCAATGCCAGCCTGTTGCTGATGTGGTGGATGTGATTCAATTACCGGCATTCTTAGCTCGTCAAACTGATTTAGTCGAAGCTATGGCAAAAACGGGGGCGGTAATTAACGTGAAAAAACCACAATTCTTAAGCCCGGGTCAAATGGGGAATATCGTGGATAAGTTTGAAGAATGCGGTAACGATAAAATTATCCTTTGTGATCGTGGTTCAAACTTCGGTTACGATAATTTAGTGGTGGATATGTTAGGTTTCGGCGTGATGAAAAAAGTGTCGAAAGGCAGCCCAGTTATTTTTGACGTGACTCATTCATTACAATGCCGTGATCCGTTTGGTGCCGCTTCAGGTGGTCGTCGTGAACAAGTGACCGAATTAGCCCGTTCTGGTTTAGCAATTGGCATTGCAGGCTTATTCTTAGAAGCGCACCCAAATCCAAATCAAGCAAAATGTGATGGCCCTTCTGCATTGCCACTTTCAGCATTAGAAGGTTTTGTCTCACAGATGAAAGCCATTGATGATTTAGTGAAGTCTTTCCCTGAATTAGATACGTCTATCTAATGGAGAAGTGCGGTTGAAAACAGCGTTGTTTTTGACCGCACTTTTGTTCTGTAAAAGGAGATGACAATGAATATCGTATTTTTAGACAGCACGGCAATTCCGAAACATATTCCTATTCCTCGTCCAAGCTTTCCGCATAACTGGGTTGAGTACGAATATACTTCCGCAGAGCAAACCATTGAGCGAGCAAAAGACGCAGATATTATTATCACCAGTAAAGTTATTTTAAGTTGCGAGGTATTGCAACAACTACCGAAATTAAAACTCATTGCTATCACTGCAACTGGTACTAATAACGTAGATTTAGACGCGGCAAAAGAATTGGGCGTAGCAGTTAAAAATGTGACGGGTTATTCTGCCACGACGGTACCAGAACATGTGTTGGGGATGATTTTTGCCTTAAAACACAGCTTGGCGGGCTGGCAACGCGATCAAATCACCGGTAAATGGACTGAAAGTAAACAGTTCTGTTATTTTGATTATCCCATTACAGATGTGAAAGGTTCAACGTTAGGCGTGTTTGGAAAAGGCTGTTTAGGTACGGAAGTGGGGCGTTTAGCCGAGCTTTTAGGCATGAAAGTGCTTTATGCTGAACATCGAAATGCCACAACGTGCCGTGAAGGTTACACGCCTTTTGAAGAGGTGCTAAAACAAGCCGATATTCTCACATTGCATTGTGCATTGACCGAAACAACCAAAAATTTAATCAATCAAGAAACCTTGTCACTTTGTAAAAAAGGTGCGTATTTAATCAATACTGGTCGTGGTCCATTGATTGATGAGCAAGCAGTTTGTGACGCATTAAAATCAGGACAATTAGGTGGTGCCGCATTAGATGTGTTAGTGAAAGAACCACCAGAGAAAAACAATCCACTGATTGAATTAGCGAAAACGATGCCGAATTTAATTATCACACCTCATATTGCTTGGGCGAGTGATAGCGCGGTAACCACGCTAACGAAAAAAGTGACGCAAAATATCGAAGATTTCGTTCAACAATTAAATCAAAAATAATGAATTTACCTATTTCTTTATATGTCGCCCTGCGATATTGGCGTGCAAAAAGCGCCGATCGTTTTGGGCGACTTGTTGCTAATTTGGCAAGCTTTGGCATCGTACTGGGTGTGATGGCATTGATTATTGTGCTTTCTGTCATGAATGGATTAGAAGGCTATCAAAAACAACAGGTGCTTTCGACAATTCCGCACGCGATTGTAAGCCAAGAAGCGCCTATTTCGGCAGAAAAACCGCTTGAAAATACACCGCACTTTGTGCAAAAAGCCGTGCCAATTAATACGACAAATGTTGTGTTTCAAACAGCAAAAGGCGTGAGTGCAGGACAAGTAATTGGTATTCAGTCTTTTTCAGATGATCCTTTACTGGAAGGTTTCGATCCTAGCCAATTTAATCAACTTTTACCGCAAGGTGAGTTTAAGTTGATCATTGGTGATAATCTGGCTCAAAAATTAGGTTTAGCAGTGGGCGATAAAGTTCGCTTAATGATTACTGAAAATAGCCAATATACGCCATTTGGTCGTGTGCCGATGCAGCGTTTATTTACAGTGAGTGAGATTTACTATGATTATGGCGAAGCATCAGGTTATGAAGTTTTTGCTAATTTAGCGGATATTGGTCGCCTAATGCGTATTCAGCCAGGTGAGGCACAAGGCTATCGTTTATTCCTAGATGATCCTTTCCAAATCACAGAATTGCCGAGTTATTTTAAAGAGAGTCATATCAGCGATTGGCGTGTCCAAAAAGGGGAGTTTTTCCAAGCAGTTCGTATGGAAAAAAATATGATGGGCTTGTTGATTAGCCTAATTATTGTTGTTGCGATTTCCAATATTGTGACCTCATTAAGTTTAATGGTGGTGGATAAACAAGGGGAAATTGCCATTTTGCAAACACAAGGTGTGACTAAATCACAAGTGCGTTCGATCTTTATTTATCAAGGTTTATTGGTGGGACTTGTGGGCACGTTGATTGGTGCTGTATTGGGCGTATTAATTACCTTAAACCTTGGGGCAATTTTAAGTGCGGTCAATCCGAACGGTGTTTTCTTGCCAACATCCATTGAGCCTGTGCAAGTCATTATTGTGATTGCCTTTTCTTTATTGTTATCTTTATTATCAACCATTTATCCAGCTTATCGTGCGGCAAAAACTGAGCCTGCGGAAGCATTACGTTATGAGTAAAATATGAATAACTACTTATTAGAATGCCAAAATATTAATAAATTTTACCAAGAAGGCGAGAACCAAACCCAAGTATTAAAAGGCGTAAGCTTTGCCATGAAACCACAAGAATTAGTGGCGATTGTGGGGAGTTCTGGTTCGGGAAAAAGTACTTTATTACACACCTTAGGCGGTTTAGATCAGCCAAGTAGTGGGGAAGTGTTTATTAAAGGGCAATCTTTGCAAAAAGCGTCTGAAAGTGAATTGGCTAAATTACGTAACCAAAATCTAGGTTTTGTGTATCAATTTCACCATTTAATGGCAGATTTTACCGCATTGGAAAATGTGATGATGCCGATGTTAATTGGTCGTCAGAATAAAACAGAAGCAAAAGATCGTGCTGAAAAAATATTGGGCGCAGTGGGTTTAAGCCATCGCATTACCCATCGTCCGTCAGCCCTTTCTGGTGGGGAACGTCAACGAGTGGCGATTGCTCGTGCATTAGTGAATAATCCCGCTCTCGTCTTAGCCGATGAACCAACTGGTAACTTAGATCATAAAACCACAGAAAGTATTTTTGAGTTGATTCAAACCTTGAATGCAGAACAAAACATTGCGTTTTTATTGGTGACACATGATATGTCATTAGCGCAAAAACTGTCTCGTTGCTTAACCATGCAAGACGGCATTTTGAAGGAAGGTGCATAATGAATACGCCTTTTTTCATTAGTTGGCGTTATCAGCGGGGCAAGCAAAAGAATCCGTTGGTAGCGTTAATTTCAAAATTCTCTGCAATTGGTATCGCTCTTGGCGTAGCGGTGTTGATTGTGGGGTTAAGTGCCATGAATGGGTTTGAGCGAGAATTAAACTCGCGTATTTTAGCTGTCGTGCCACATACGGAAATCACGGTAAATCCACATGACAATGAAGCCACATTAAACCAATGGCGGAACCTAGCGGAACGTCTAAAAACAAACAAAAAAATTACCGCACTTTCACCTTTTGTGAGTTTTACTGCCTTAGTCGAAAATGGCAATAAACTTAAAGTTGTGCAAGTGAAAGGGGTAGATAAACAAGCTGAAGATCAAGTGAGCTCTCTTGGGAAGTTTGTGGAAGGTGATGGCTGGCAGAAATTCGCAGAAGAAGGCGGATTGGTGCTGGGCTCTGGTATTGCCAAAGAGTTAGATGTTAAAGCAGGCGATTGGGTGTCATTATTAATCTCTCAACCGAATGGCGAAGATCAAATGGCTCAACCTAATCGTGAGCGTGTTCAAGTGACCGCTATTTTACGTTTAGATGGTCAGTTAGACCACAGTTATGCCTTACTGGCATTACCTCAAGCGCAAGAATTAATGGGGTATCGCGAAGATCAAATTACCGGTGTTGAATTGAAAGTGGATGATCCATTCAAAGTACAAGAAATGGATTATTCGATGCTAAATGATTATCCTCAACTGCTTTATATCCAAAACTGGGTGGCAAAATTTGGCTATATGTATCGTGATATTCAGCTTATCCGTACGGTAATGTATATCGCCATGGTGCTTGTAATTGGGGTAGCGTGTTTTAATATTGTTTCTACCTTAATTATGGCGGTAAAAGACAAGCAAGGTGATATCGCGATTATGCGGACCCTCGGTGCGAATAATGGTTTTATTAAACAGATCTTTATTTGGTATGGTTTGCTTGCAGGAATGAAAGGGTGTTTGATTGGTATCGTGTTAGGTGTCGTACTTGCACTGAATCTCACGCCGATTATTCAAGGCATCGAGACATTACTCGGTAAAAAACTGTTATCAGATGGCATCTATTTCGTTGATTTCTTACCAAGCGAATTACATTGGTTCGATGTTGTATTAGTTCTCGTGGCGGCATTGGTATTGAGTTTACTCGCCAGTCTTTATCCCGCCAGTCGAGCGGCAAAATTACAGCCGGCTCAAGTATTGAGTAATCACTAATAAAAAATCAGGGATTAAGCATTTAATCCCTGATTTTTTTATTGTTCAACCGTTAATCATTATTGGTTTTCTTTATCTGTTTTTAATAAGCCAGATGAACCTTCGGAATAATCGCGTGGTGGCTCTTCAGATTTGCTTTCTGATGAGGCGGTCACTAATTGCTGGGTAAATAAACCTTTGTCGGCTGGTTTACTGCCAAGCAAGGCTTCAGATGAAGCAGCATAGTGACGGTACAGTTTTTGATAATCACCAATTAAGGTTTTAAATAATTCAGCACTTTCTGCGAAATGTTTTTCAAGTTGTGCTTGTTTATCGCTTAATTGTGTTTTTACTTCTTTTAGTTCAGCTTCGGTTTGAACTTGTTTTTTAACAGAACCTTTTGTTAAACGTAATAACACATAGCCTAAGATTACGCCAACAACAAGCCCAATCACTGCAGCTTGCCACATTTCTGGTGTCCATGATTGCATACATTACTCCTTCTTTTGAATTCAGTGTTTAGTGTAAAGGAAAACCGAAAAACGTTCTTTGCGGTTGATCAAATTTTGAAAAAGCTTATTTATACAGCCGCAATAATAACGATCTCAACTTTCCAATCAGGATCTGCAAGTTTCGCTTCTACCGTTGCTCGGCTTGGTGGATTTTGGCTATCGACCCATTCATCCCATGCTTGGTTGAGTTGAGCATAATCTGCCATATCAGCAAGGAAGATTTGCGTGGTAAGAATTTTGCTTTTTTCAGAACCAATTTCTGCCAATAATTTATCGATCAGTGAAAGAACTTCTTTGGTTTGCTCGTAAGCATTTTGCTTAACGGTTTTTTCCGGTACTTGGCCAGCAAAATAGGCAGTATTGTTATGAATAACGACTTCAGAAAAGCGTTTGCTTGGTTGAATACGTTGAATCGACATAATGGCTCCTTTTTGATGAAGATAATTCCATTCTAAAGGCGGTTTTAGACTTTGTAAATCAAGAAATTGTGGGATAAAATAACTGAGAATTTTTATCAACTAAAGAGAACTATGAAACTCCTGATTTCGAATCAATATGGCGCCATTGTGATGGCATTATTGCCTTTTGTTTACGGTATGTTATTAGCTTCACCTGTTTGGGCGCATTTCTTTTTGCTGTTAGCTTGGTTCACCATGTATTTGCTGAGTTACCCAATGCTTAGTCTCTTTAAAGGCAAAAATATGGCGGAATATAAAAAGTGGACCATCATCTATGGTGTTGCGGCTTTTTTATTTGCGCTTCCTGCTATTTTTTATAACTGGCAAATTCTTTTCTTTATTGCAGCCATGTTTCCTTTTGTGTTGGTAAGTATCTATTACACCAAGAAAAAAGATGAACGCAATCTTCTCAATGATTTAGCGGGTATTGCGATTTTTGCCCTTGCAGGCATGGGATCCTATTATTTTTCTGACCGCACTTTTGACGAAAAAATCTGGTGGGTAGCGCTATATCCAAGCTTATTTTTTATTGGTACCACGCTTTACGTCAAATCAATGATGCGTGAACGCAAAAATCCGCTTTATCTCAAAGCCTCCATTATTTTCCACGTGCTTTGTGTACTCGGTTGCTTGTTTACCCAACAATATGTCTTGTCACTTGCTTTTGTGCCGGCATTAATTCGTGCCATTTATTTACCAACTAAGAAACTTTCGGTTAAGCAAGTCGGTCTAATAGAATTCGGAACATCCACGATTTTTTTGATTATTTTATTGATAGCGACGTTATAAGATGAAGACATTAGCCAAACTTTTACTCCTTGCCACGCTTACCTTAAGCAGTTCAGCATTTGCCATGAAAACCATTGATTTGGTCGATAAAGCGCAAATGACGGATCAGCAAAAAATGGATCTGGCGCAAAAACTGGCAGAGAAACAAGATTGGAAAGCCGTTTTTGAAATTATGTATCCTCTTGCGTTGGAAGGTAATTTACAAGCGCAAAGCAATTTAGGGATGCTTTATAATTTAGGCCGTGGAGTGGATGAAAATAAAGAGTTGGCTTATTGGTGGTTTAGCGAAGCCGCTGAGCGAGGCAGTATTAAGGCTATCAATAATTTGGCGGTCATGTATTTCAACGGCAATAACTATGTGAAACAAAATACCGCTCAGGCGATTAAATTATTTGAAGCCAGTGCGACAAAAGATCCTGATGCCATGCTTACATTAGGAGAAATTTATACCAATCAGAAAGAATTTACCAAAGCCTTTGAATGGTTCCAAAAAGCCGCGAATGCGGGAAGCAATGAGGGAAGATTCCGTTTGGCCCGTTTGTATGAAGAAGGGATAGGAACACAAGTGGATATTGGTTTGGCCAAATTGCTTTATTTGGAAATTATGAATACAGCGAAAAAGGATGAAATCAAAGAAATCGCCAGACAGCGATTACAACGTTTAAGCTTGTATTAAGAAAAAGTGCGGTTGATTTTAACCGCACTTTTTTTTATTTCACGTCTGCACCTTTCAACCAGCGTCTGACCCAACTGCGGTTTGGCATTAAGTTATGAATCAGATCTTCACTCATTGGTAAGGGCTCGCCATAAATTAAGGAAGCCAGTGTTTCCCCTAAAAATGGTGCAGAGGTTAATCCTCGTGAGCCTAATGCACCGATTAAATAGAGATTAGGGTAGTTTTCAGCTTGTTCTATTGGCTGCTTACGGCGGCGCAAATTAAACAAATTCTGATATTGTGTTTGCTGAGCTGAAAAATGCGGAACAGCCCCCATCATTGGGGTGAGATCACGTACTGAACAACGCACACCGATTCGAGCAAGATTGCCCGATGTATCTACTTCTTTTGTCCAATCTTCAGGGATATTTTGCTGAATTTTTTGTTGATTTTCTTTCTGTTCAGTTAGGCTAAATTCACGAGTCGCATTATCACGAACATGACTTGCGCCAATACAATGACTGGCTTTCGCTTGATCGACTGGCGTAAGATAGCCGTCATAGCACAACACAGTTTTGAGTTTAAGTAAGTTTTCCGATGTCGGAATTTGGCTCACTTGTCCGCGAACAGGATAGAGTGGCAGTTTTTGTGTTTGTTCAAACTCCGTGAGCTTATGCCCGTTTGCTAAAACAACCACTTCATGGCAGAAAGTTTCATTTTCAGCTGTGGTGATTTGCCAACCATTTTCTGTTTGCGAAAGTGCGGTTACTTTTTGTGATGTTTTAATCTGGACACCTTGTTTCTCTAAAAAGGCAAAAGCATGCTGAACTAACTGACGAGGGGCAAGCCAAGCGCCTTGAGGAATAAAACCGCCCCCAAAAGGTAATGGTAAACCGACTTTTTCGCTTAATTCAGTTTGACTTAATGACTGATATAAATCAGAAGGCAAATTCAGTCCAGTGATTTTATTTAATTTACTTTCAGCTTTCTCATTGTAAGCACAAAGCGCGACACCGCAGAATTCGTGTTCAAATTTGATTTTTTGCTGAATTGCCCATTGTAGAAATTGATGACCATAGGCAAAAGCATGAATATAAAAACGAATATTGCGTTCGTTATCATCACTCAGTTGCGGATAAAAAGCCCCTTGTTTATTGCCGGATGCATTGAGGGCAGTTTGCTCATCTTCGCAATAAATTGTGATTTTTGCTCCGCGTTTAACCAATGAAATGGCGGTGCAAAGCGAGGCTATCCCGCCACCAATAATGGCAATATCTTGCTCGTTTAGATTCGCGGACTGACTATGAAACCAGGGGGCTGTAAGTGCGGTCAGTTTTTCATGCGTTTTTTGACCAGAAAGACATTCCCGTTTTTTACCAAAACCTTTTCTTTTAGTAATATTAAAGCCTGCATTTTCTAAGCCTTTTCTGACCGCACTTGCTGCAGT
>OIZF01001261.1_pt1 | contig 15206 bp, 20 predicted proteins | sample 1588471 | NCBI WGS metagenome assembly OIZF01 (sample SAMN03283279) | human gut metagenome | biome: human-associated habitat; material: feces | host: Homo sapiens | place: Peru | collected 2012
TGAAAGTGGGTTATATGATACAATTCAATTCCCATTTAGTTATTTAGCGGATCAAAAAGATATTGATTTAGTGAATAAATGTAAAGAAAACAATATTGGGTTTATTTGTATGAAAGCTTTATCAGGTGGACTTATTAACCGTTCGGATGCTGCTTATGCATATTTAGCACAGTTTGATAATGTTTTACCAATTTGGGGAATTCAAAAAGAGAGTGAATTGGATGAATTTATTTCATATCAAACAAAAGCACCAGAACTTACTCAAGAAATTCAAGATTTAATTGCTCATGATCGAAAAGAATTAGCAGGAGATTTCTGTAGAGGATGTGGTTATTGTATGCCTTGTCCTAAAGGAATTCAAATTAATCAATGTGCTAGAATGTCTTTAATGTTAAGAAGAGCACCAGCAGCAAGTTGGCTTAATGATCATTGGCAAGCAGAGATGAAAAAAATTGAAGAATGCTTAAATTGTGGTAAATGTAAACAACATTGTCCATATCATTTAAATACTCCTGAATTATTAAAGAAAAATTATGAAGACTACAAAACATTTTTAAAATAAAAAATAGGGTGTGCTACAAAATGTAGCGCATCCTATTTTAGTATAATCTACGACAATTATAAATATGACGATAGAAATAACTTCCTGGAGCAACTGATGTTACTTTAACACACTGATCAGGATATTGACCCACTGTCCCAGATCCTTTACCAGAGGCATGAACCATATTACCATTACCAATATAAATTCCAATATGAGCGACACCACTTCCATAATTGAAAGTAATGACATCACCAATTTGTAAATTACTATAAGAAACAGCTTTACCACTACCAGCATATCCAGCAGCAGTTGTTCTACCTATTTTTACGCCTGCTTGATTATGTGCCCAGTAAACAAGTCCAGAACAATCAAAATAATTTGGTCCACTTGCTCCCCAATAGTAGCGTTTACCTTGTTTAGATAAAGCATAGTTAGCAATACTTATTCCTAATGTTGTACTATCTTGAGATGGTTGAGAACCATTGTTAGTTGTATTATTATTCGAATTATTGTTTGAATTATTACCTGTATTGTTATTATTATTTGAATTTGAAGTTTGATTATTGTTGTTACTGTTAGATGGTTTTGGTGTAGGAATCTGACTGACATGACCTACATCGTCTTTTTTAGATTGTTCATAGAATTCTGTTAATGAGGCATCAATTGCTTCACTACGACTTGCAGCAACATTTGCATCAACTTCAGTTGCAGCAATTTGTTTTCTTTGTTCTTCTAATAATGTTTCATATTGTACTTGAATAGCAGCTTGTTCTTTCTTTTGTTCTTCTAAAACAACTTTTGCGTTTTCTAAAGTATTTTTTTGATTTTCAATTTCCTTTTTCTTTTCTAACATTTGAGCAATTAAATCTTGATCACTTAAAGTAAGTGTGTTGAAACTATCTATTCTAGATAACATATCAGTAAAATTATCAGCCCCAAATATATAATTGATAAAAGTATTTTCATTCATATAAGACTGCATGACATACATACGATCTTTTATTTCTTGATTATCTTTATCTATATCTGCTTGGGTATTTTGTATAGATGTTTCAACATATTGAATTTCAGCTTCTTTAGATGAAATGTCAGAATTTAAAGAATTAAGTTTCTTTTGTACACTATCTAATGTTTGAGTTGTACTTGCTGCAGCACTTTTTTGATTTTCTAAATCTTTTTTTAACTTCTTATTTTTAGTTTTGAGATAGCTGTTGAATTCTTCGCATGTTTTTTTATTACTATTTGTTAGTTTTCCACTTGCACATAGTGACATATATTTTGCTTCATCTTTTGAAAAATCAATAGCTTCTACAGGTTTTATACAATAGCATGTTGATACAAGCATTGTAGATGCAACAAATCCTACAAAATATTTTTTAATTTTCAAACAAAACACCCCCTCATATTATTTATACATCACTTTCTAAAAAAAGTAAATAAAAGTTGTTTTTATACAAAATAAAAACCTTTAAGCTTATAAACTTAAAGGTTTTAAGTCATGACTAATAAGGTCTAACTGCACAAGTAAATCTACTTACATTAGATGCAATCTTAACAACATCACCTGTTTGTGGTGCATGAATATATTGACCATTACCAATATAAATACCTACATGTCCACTTTTCCATAAGATATCTCCTGGTTGAGCTTGACTTAATGGAATAATTGCTCCAGATTGACCTTGAGATCCAGAATAGTGATCAAGTGAAACACCTGCTTGTGCATAACACCACATAACTAAACCAGAACAGTCAAATGAATTAGGTCCACTTGCTCCCCATACATAAGGACAACCTAATTTAGAATAAGCAGCAGCTACAACTGTAGAACCATATCTATTTGTAGTAGGAACATTTGTAGATGGTCTAATAGTTGTAGAACCACTACTACCTGATGAAGATGGTTGAGTAACAACGACTGATGATAAGAATGAATCTAATGAACTTTGAGTATCAGAAATTTTAGATTGTTCACTTTCAGCAGATGCTAAATCTTTTTGTTGTTTAGCTAATAGATCTTCATATTGAGTTTGTAAAGTATATTGTTCGTTTTGTTGAGAAACAATATTTGCTTTTACTGTTTCAATAGTTGCTTTTTGAGATTCAACTTGCTTCTTTTCATCAGCAATTTTTTCTACTAATTCTTTATCGAATTGAGTGATTTCATTGACACTATCAATTCTTGAAAAGAAATCAGAGAAGTTTGAAGCACCAAAAATAAATTCAATATAACTATTACTATTATTGTATGATTGCATAGCATACATACGTTCTTTAACTTCGTTTTCTTTAGCTGTGATACTTGCTTCTAATGATTTAATTGAACTTTCTAAATAGTTGATTTCTTGTTGCTTTTGTTCAATTTGGTTATTTAAATCAGCAATTTTAGAAACAACGCTATCTAATGAACTTTGAGTATCTGAAATTTTAGATTTAGATTCATCAATAGAACTTTGTAACTGATTGTTTTTCTTTTTTAAGTATGAGTTAAATTGTTTACAAGTATTATAATTACTATTAGATAAACTTTTACTAGAACAAAGTTTCATATATTTATCTTCTTGTCCTTCAAAGTTTACCGCATGAACTTGACTTGTAGAACAAAAAAAGGATACTAACAAAGTAAAACAAATCATGGAGATTAAACTCTTTTTCATAACTATAATTCCTCCCGTAGCTATTATCTTATTTTTTTAACCAAAAGTAAATATAAACAACGATAATAATAACATTTTTGACATTATGACATATTTTATAATGAGGTGAAAAATTTTGGTAAAACATGGAATTGATGTTTCTAAATTTCAAGGGTTGATTGATTGGCAAGAAGTTAAAAAACATATTGATTTTGCAATCATTAGATGTGGGTATGGAAGTAATCTGGAAAGTCAAGATGATCCGTATTTTAAAAGAAATGCGGATGAATGTACACGTTTAAAAATCCCTTTTGGGGTTTATTTATATTCTTATGCAACCAATGAAAGAGAAGCTCTATCAGAAGCTAAACATGTATTAAGACTCGTAAAGGATTATCAAATGGCCTATCCTGTTTATTATGATTTAGAAGATAATAATACAACAGGAAGACAAAGTAATCAAACAATAGCGAATATTGCACAAACATTTGCTCAAAGACTTGAACAAGAAGGTTACTATGTAGGAATGTATGCATCATTGTTTTGGTTTAGAACTAAACTTACAAGTCCAATCTTTAATGAGTATACAAAATGGATTGCAAGATATAATGATGAACTTAATTATGATGGAGAATATGGTATGTGGCAATATAGCGCTACAGGAAATGTTTTAGGAATTGATACAATGGTGGATCTAAATTATGCCTATAAAGATTTTCCACAAATCATCGAAACAGGTGGTTATAATAATTTTTCTAATACGAATTTAACAAGGTATAAGATGGGCGATGAGGTAGAATTTCACCATGTATTTTTAACAAGTGAATCTACGCAACCATTAATGCCATATCGTCATTTTGGAATTATTACGAGAATTGTTCAAGGTGCTAGAAATCCCTATCTTATAGGACAAGATGCCGGCTGGGTCAATGATCAGGTCATAGAAAGAAAGATAAGATATTTAAGTGCACCTGATTATACAGGCAATAGTTTTACAGATGCATTGCGTTCTATTCAAGAAGATGCTTCTTTTGCTAATAGAACAAAATTAGCTAAATTAAATGGAATAGATAATTATACAGGTTCACAAAGGCAAAATGATAAATTATTAAGATTACTTAAAGAAGGAAAATTAAGGACATAAAAAAGAGCTTAGATTCTTTTTTCATAAGCTCTTCTTAAAGCACCACTTTTTAAAGTGATTTCTCCACAATATTTAAAACCATATTTAGTTAAAAAACTTTGCATAGAAAGATTATCATGATGTGTATCCATTCTAACACTATGATAATCTGGATACATAGCAACTACTTGATCTAAAATCGTAGAAGCTAATCCTTTTCCTTTATATTCATTATCAACAGCAATACGATGTACACATATATAAGGACAATTTAAAATCCATTTTCCTTCAATACGGTTATAAGCAGGTTCTCCATGAATCGTTACCATACATGTTCCTAAAATAACACCGTCTTCTTCTAAAACATAAGCTTCATTATTTTCTATATCTTTTTCAATTGTTTCTTCATTAGGATATCCATCTTGCCATTGATCAATATCATTATTTTTGAAATAAGTTTTTGCTTGATTAATAATGTCAATGACACGTGAAATATCTTCGATTTTCGTTGGTCTTAAAATCATTATTTTACCTCCCAAACATACTTTCCTAAATGATATAGACTTTTAGGTTGTTTGTCAAATTGTTTTGTTTACAAATCAAAAGCATTTGTTATAATAGCTGTATACAGAAGGAGGAAATAAAATGGTACTTGATCAAATCAAAGAAATTTTAAAAGATACAATGGATATTGATGAATCAAAAATTACTTTAGATGCTAAATTAAAAGAAGATCTAGAATTAGATTCATTAGATTCAGTTGAATTAATCATGTCTGCTGAAGAAGAATTTGGAATTGAAATTCCTGATGAAGACGTTATGAATTTTAAAACAGTAAACGATATAGTAAACTATATTGAAGAACATAAATAAAAGCTATAACAAGCATTTCGCTGTTATAGCTTTTTTTACTATTCTAAAATATATTTATTCATAAGTGTTTTATTTTTTTCTAAACATTTAAATAAGAATGCTCCAATAATTAAAACAATAAATTCACCAATGAAAACATAGAATGCATTAATCATAAATGGTAATTCTAAAGCTAGATAAAGTTCTAAACCAACGATTAAACCATTGACAACCCCACCAATTAAAGCTCCAGCAAAAACATTTTTAACATAATACATACCAAGACAAGCAATCAATGTTGCAGCTGTTCCAAAACAAATGTCATATAATCCCATTGGAGATGCAAGGTTTGCAAGCAAACATCCAATAGTAAGTCCTGGAATAAATTTCTTGTTGTAACATGCAAGTAAAACAATAATTTCAGTTAAGCGCATTTGCACTGCTCCATAAGCAATAGGTGAAATCAAAATTGTTAAAACGGCATAAGCAGCCCCAATCATGGCATTCATTACAATTAATTGTACCTTTTTATTATTCATTTGTAGTCCTCCTCTTCTAAAGTACAGTTAGAAGCCAGATAAAATAAAAAAGATGATAGAGCCATCTTCATTACTTATCCTTAGTTTTTTATACTGGGTTTGGCTCTCGAACCAGTCTTTGACATTATACTAAAACGGGTAGTGAAAATCAATATATTTTATTTTATAATAAAGGTAAGGAGATGATGATTATGTTATGTCCAAAATGTCATAGTTTACTAACAAAAGGAGCCAAATATTGTGATATTTGTGGAACAAGAATATCGCAAGAGGATATCCAAGTAGAAGAAGTAGGTTCAAGGGTTAAAAAGAGAGAAAAACATAAAAAAGAAGTGCGTAAAAAAACTAAAATTATTATTTTAGGAATCATAGCACTTGTCGTGGTGATTGCTATGTTAGGATTTATTTTATTTTTTAAAGGGAATAAACCATCTTATTCACCAGATAATCTTGTTAGTCAACATGTTGAAAAACCATTACATTTAGAAAAAAGTAAAGTTACATTAAATATTGGAGATGAATATACCATTCAAACTAATCTTAAATGTACTTATCAATCGAAAAATGAAAAAATATGTATCGTAGATACAAATGGTAAAATTACGGCTTTATCATCAGGTAAGACAAAAATAATTTGTACTAGTGAATCAGGTAAAGAAAAAGCCCTTCAAGTTATTGTAAATGAAAAAATAGAAACAACAGTAGAAGAAAATACAGATGAGGATGAATATATATTTGCTCATAGTGATACAGAACTTCTTACAGAAGCTGATTTAGAAAATAAAGATGATTCTCAGTTACGGTTAGGACTTAATGAAATTTATGCTAGACATCATTGTACGTTTAAAACACCTGAGATTGCAGACTATTTTAAATCTAAAAGTTGGTATAGTGCAGATGAAACTTTGACATCAGAAATGATGAATAATCATATGTCAGAGTATTTTAATGAAATTGAATTAAAAAATATTTCCTTTATTCAAGCACATCGATGAAAATAATTTGCATACACTAAATCATAAATGAAAAAATATATGAAAATAGTTATCAAAATCTATAAATTTCATTTTCAATTCATAAAAGATATGTAAAATGAAAGTGTAATCAAAGAAGATTATAAAGTCATTCTTCTCTTAGATATTTTTTTGACAACTATATTCATTGAATGACGTAGGAAAAGTAAGCGACGCTCGTTTACTTTTCCTTTTTTGTTCTTTGAAAAACAAGATGCATTAAAATGCCTGATCAAGTTCCACTAGGTGTATCTCGTGCATTCGAAGTTTTAGTACCAGCTACTTTAACATTGATCATTACTACTTGTATTGAATCAGCATATTATAACATAACAGGTTTATATTTAAATGATATTATTAAAAACAGTATCCAAGATCCTTTAGGAAACTTAGGTGCAACTGTTCCTGGTTTTATTATTTTATATTTAGTAATCATGTTATTCTGGTTAGTAGGTATTCATGGTAATAATATGGTATCAGCTGTTAAAGAATCAATCTTTACTCCATTAGCACTTGAAAACGTTGAAAAATTCAACAGAGGTGAAAAAACAACAAACATTATTAATATGTATGCTATTCAAATGTGGGGTGAAATTGGTGGTTCTGGATGTACATTAGGTTTAGTTATTGCTATCTTTATTTTCTCTAAACGTGAAGATAACAAAGCAATCGCTTCATTATCATTAATTCCAGGATTATTCGAAATCAACGAAACAGTTACATTTGGTATTCCATTTGTATTAACATCAATCGTTCTTGAAATCGTAGGTTATGTATTAACAGTTATTGGATTCTGTCCAGTTGCATGTTTAACAGTACCTTGGACATGTCCACCATTGATCTTTGGATTCTTGGCAACAGGTGCAAATATTATGGGTGCAGTAACTCAAGCAATTTTAATTGCAATTTCTGTAGTTATTTACACACCATTCTTAATTTCTTACGAAAAATATCAAAACAAACAAGCTGTAGAAGCTTAATAGAGCTTGGGAGAAATCCCAAGTTTTTTTATAATAAATAAAAAGTATGTTTAAAACGCAACTAATCGCAAGTTGCGTTTTTGTATATAGGTAGCTATAATCTCTTCAAGGAGTGATGAAATATGTTTATTACTGCAACAAAAAGATTACAAGAAATTGTTGATTTATTAGATCAAAAAGGATATGTCAAAGCAAAAGAACTTTCCCAAAAATATCAAGTAAGTATGGAAACAATTCGTAAAGATTTAACTTTTTTAGAAGAAAAAGGAGTTGTTAAAAAAGAATATGGTGGAGCAACACTTGCAACGTTAGGAACAGAAAAAAACATCGAATTTAGAGAAAAACAAAAATATGATGAAAAAAAAGAAATTGCACGTTGTATTTCTTCAATATTAATGGCACATAATAGTATGATCATTGATTCAGGAAGTACTTGTCAAAGTTGTTGTTCATATATTAATTTAATGCCTTCAAAAGATATTTTTACGGTTTCTATAGGTGCATTTGAACAATTAGATGGAAATTTACATAATGTGTTTTTAACTCCTGGTAAAAAAAGAGAAAAAAATCAATCAATAGTAGGACATTGGAGTGAAGAATATTTAGATAAAGTTCAAGTAGATGTCTGTGTTTTAGGAACTTCTGGATTATTAAATAGTGATGGACCAACATGTCATTCCTATCAAGAATTAGGAGTTAAAAAGAAAATGATTGAAAAAAGTGATTATGTTTTTGTGGTTGCTGATAGTAGTAAGTTTCAAGAAAAAGGATTATATACAGTTTGTTCTTGGGAAGAAATCGATGGTATTATTACGGATCATCGCATCTCAACAAAAGTATATGAAGATTTAAGTCAAAAGGTTTCTGTTTATATTGGAAAAAAAGAATAAAAATTTTTCAAAATAAAAAGTGATTTTTTTTAAGATATTTGAAAATAAATTATAAAGTATTCTATAACACTATTTATTGTTGTAAGAATATTTTATTTTTATATTGAGGTGATACTATGAGCTTACTTTATAAGTTAGAATATCAAGATAACTTTACAGATTTAGAAAAAGGTATAGCCAATTATATTCTTGATCATAAAGATTATATTGTTGATTTGAAAATAACAGATTTAGCTGAAATTACATATACATCACCATCAACAATTTCAAGATTTTGTAAAAAATTAGGTGAAAAAAGCTATAACGACTTTAGAATACATTTTGCCTCTTCAGTAATAGATGATTATAAATCTAAAACATATATCATCTGATCAAAATAGCCAAGCAATGCTTTCTAATAAAGATAGTGTTGCTATTGTGATTTCGTATTCTGGAGAGGAACAAGAGATTAAAAGAATTGTGAATTATATTAAACAAAAAGAAGGTACAGTGATTGCTGTTACTTCTATTAACGATAGCTATTTAAGAAAAATGCAGATTATTGTTTAACGATATGTTCTAAAGAAAATATTTTTTCAAAGATAGGATCTTATTCATCAAAGGTAAGTGCAGATTATATAATGGATATTATATTCTCTTTATTGTTTAAAAATAACAATAATATTAACTTAATTGAAAAGCTTGAAAGAGCAAAAAATATTCAAAATATAGAATTTTTAAAAAATTAAAACAACGATTTTCTTTTAGTAAATCTTACTAGAAGGAACGTTGTTTTTTTATTCACATAAGCGTATAATAGAGGTAGTCTAAAAGAATTGGGGGAAACCAGAAATGTACAAAATAGTCAAAAAAGAAAGACTAAATGATGTTGTTGAGTTAATGGAAGTTCATGCTCCTATGGTTGCAAGAAAATGTGAACCAGGTCAATTCATTATTTTAAGAGTTGGTGAAGATGGAGAAAGAATTCCTTTAACAATCGCTGATTATGATCGTGAAGCTGAAACAATTACAATTATTTACCAAATTGTAGGTTTTTCAACTCGTCAATTAGCTAAATTAAACGAAGGTGATGAAATCACTGATTTCGTAGGGCCTTTAGGTGTACCAACTGAATTACACAAATCAAATCACGTTGTTGGTATTGCCGGTGGGGTTGGTAGTGCACCACTTTATCCACAACTTAAAAAATTAGCTGAAATGGGTGTAGATGTGGATGTTATTATTGGTGGACGTGAAGCACAATATGTATTATGGGCAGATAAGTTTAAAGCTTTCTGTAAAAATGTATATGTGATGACAGATGATGGATCTTTAGGAGAAAAAGGATTTGGAACTGTTAAATTACAAGAATTAATTGATAGTGGCAATCCAATTGATGAAGTTATCGCTATTGGACCAGTACCTATGATGAAAGCTGTTGTTGGAGTAACAAAACCTCATAATTTAAAAACAATGGTTTCATTAAACCCTATTATGATTGATGGTACAGGTATGTGTGGTTGTTGCCGTGTTACTGTTGATGGTAAAATTAAATTCGCATGTGTTGATGGACCAGACTTTGATGGTTTATCAGTAGACTTTGATGAATTAATGGCTCGCCAAAGAATGTTTAAAGAAGAAGAACATCAAGTAGATGCGAATGCAGATCGTATTTGTAATTTAATGGGAGGTGCAAAATAATGCCTAATATGTCACCAAATAAGGTTAAAATGCCTGAACAAGATCCTAATGTAAGAAATAAAAACTTTGAAGAAGTTTCTTTAGGATATACAAAAGAACAAGCCATGGAAGAAGCAACTCGTTGCTTAAATTGTAAAAAACCATTCTGTATGGATGGGTGTCCAGTAGGAGTACCAATTCCTGAATTCATTCATCATGTTGCAGAAGGTGAATTTGAAGAAGCTTATCAAACAATTACAAGAGAAAATGCATTACCTGCAATTTGTGGCCGTGTTTGTCCTCAAGAAAATCAATGTGAAGGTAAATGTGTTAGAGGAATTAAAACTGAATCAGTAGGAATCGGACGCTTAGAAAGATTCGTTGCTGATTATCATAGAGAACATGGAAAACCTACAGAATTAAAAATTGAAAAAAATGGTAAAAAAGTTGCTGTTATTGGATCAGGACCTGCTGGTATTACATGTGCTGGAGAATTAGCTAAAAAAGGTTATGATGTGACTGTTTTTGAAGCATTACATAAAACAGGTGGGGTATTATCTTATGGTATTCCAGAATTCAGATTACCTAAAAAATTAGTACAAAGTGAAGTAGACGGTGTTGCTGCTTTAGGTGTTGATTTCCAAACAAACGTTGTTGTAGGACGTTCAATTACAATAGATGAATTACAAGAACAAGGATATCAAGGAATCTTCGTAGGTAGTGGTGCTGGTTTACCACGTTTCCAAGGAATTTCTGGTGAAAACTTAAACGGTGTTTACGCTGCTAATGAATTCTTAACTCGTGTTAACTTAATGAAAGGATATCAATTCCCAGATCATCCAACACCAGTTAAAGTAACAGATACTGTTTGTGTTATCGGTGCTGGTAACGTTGCCATGGATGCTGCAAGAACTGCAAAACGTTTAGGTGCTAAAAACGTATATATCGTTTATCGTCGTGGACCTGAAGAAGTTCCTGCCCGTGCTGAAGAAGTACATCACGCTAAAGAAGAAGGAATTATCTTCAAACTATTAACAAATCCAGTTAAAATTGAAGGTGAAGATGGATGGGTTAAGTCTATGGAATGTGTTGAAATGGAATTAGGTGAACCTGATGCATCTGGAAGAAGAAGACCAATCGCTAAAGAAGGATCTAACTTCACAATTGAAACGGGAACAGTTATCGTTGCTATTGGACAAAGTCCAAACCCACTAATCAGACATACAACTCCTGGTTTAGATTGTCAATCTTGGGGTGGAATTATCGTTGATGAAGATTCAATGAAAACATCTAAAGATGGTGTTTATGCTGGTGGAGATGTTGTTACTGGTGCGGCAACAGTTATCTTAGCTATGGGTGCTGGTAAAAAAGCAGCTAAAGCAATGGATGAATATCTACAAAATAAATAGTATTTAAAAAGTCAATTCACATTACGAATTGACTTTTTCTTTGGCTGTCATTAAATAACTAATTATATTTTCTATTAATGTTAGAACTATAATCATATTTATTTTTGGAATTAGAAGGCAAATGACTTCAATGCACATTGTTAATTTTGCTTTTTTATTTAAATATTTAAAATATTTGCTCATTACTAGTAATAATACAAATAGTATAAATAAAAATACAAGGAAATAATTACTTAAATATTGATATGTTAGTATAGAAATAAGGTAAACAATATTAGATGTAAAAAAACATTTAACAGGACTATCACAATGATATCCACCTAAATTCACTCTTAATCCGGAAAATGCTAACATCCAAACTAGTGTCATAAGTCCTTCATGTAAACATAATCCTAGAATAAACATAAATATATTAACGATTGAATTAAATATTAAAACTTGTTGACCATACTTATAGACTTCATAATCTTCATCAAAATCATATTTATCATAAATTTTCTCTAACATCATCATCTGTTCCTTTTAATAAAAATTTCATGTAATAAATACCATCTTTATAAATGTTCTTTTTCTTAACAATTAAATTAGATTCAATTTTACATCTATCATAATTATAAAAATCATTTTCTGAATAAAGTTCAACTAACGTATAAATGCCTTGACCTTTAATGTGCAAAGTTATTTCATTATGTCTTTTAACATAATCTAATATTTCAGAAATAACATCAATAAAATCTAAATCATCATATTTTTCATTTTGGCTAATTTCAAAGAAAGGTTTAATACTTATATTATCATCTTGTAACCTATTGATTTTTACAGAAATCAAAATATCAAATACTGGATTTTTAGATGCAACTAATTTTTGGTAAGTGTTTTTAGATTGATATTGTTCAATAGCTTTGGATATTTCTGGATTGGTATCGTTGTTTAAGTGTTTAATGTGTTCTAATATCCAATGAATACGATGCTTCTTATCATCAATATCATAACTAATGTTTTGTATGAGACGTAAGCTTTGTTTTATATATTTTTCTTTTTGTAATTGTTTTTCATATTGCATCTTTTCTGTGTAAATTGCATTAAAATAAACGCCGTTAATAATTATTAGAAAGAAAACGATCAGCAAGAGTGAGCATACAATAAACGAACTAAAGCTAACAGTAATATTAACAGCAGCATAACCAATCATTCCAAAAATACTTAAAACTAATATTTCAGTTATAATCACTATTAAATATTGTTTGGTACATTAAGATTATATTTTAAATGTTCAAGTAACCAATAAGTAAATAATACTAGAAAAATTTTAGAAAAAGTACCAACTAAAATATAGAATAAAATAGGGAATTCACTATTTAACAAAGGCCTAAATAGATAGTATAAGATAAATGTACATAAATAAATGAAGAATATATAGCTTCCAAGTATGAATGCATCTCCTAAATACAAATTATTTTTTTGATATATTACAAATATATAACTTGTAATAAAATATCCTAACATTAGTATAAACCCATTTTCTCTTAAAATATCACATAATTCACATATTAAGAATAAAGAAGTGAGTAGAAAACAAAATTGTTTTCTACTTGAAAGTGAATAATAAAGGTAAACAAATGTTGTAAGAGTTAAAACTTCTACAAAATTAAGAAATATATTATAAGCTACCATTGAGTAAATAGTCCTGATAAGTTAGTTTAAATTTCTTTTTATATGTTTTACCTATATTAATTTCTTTCTTGTTTCTTAAGATAATATATTTTGTATTAGCGTCATAGACAAAATCTAAATTAATAAGATAGGATCTATGTACTTGTATGATATTGTTATTATTAAGTTGTTTTTGGAATTCTTTGATTTTTTCTTTAAATTTATATTCACCATCTAGTGTGACAATTTTTAAGTAATGACCATCAGCTTCTATGTAGATAATATCACTGGTATTAATACGTACACGTTTTTCTCTAGCGTTAATGACTATAAAACTTGTGTTTTCTAAATGTTCTTTAAACATTTTAAAGAAGATAGACATGTCTTCATTTAAATGATCTTTTCTAATGAAATAAAATGGTTGAAGTTCCATAGATTTATGAACAAAGTTGTTGTTCATGGTCACAAAAACAATAAGTGCTTTGGGGAACCTCTTTTTAAGTTCTATAGAAAAATCGATACCATTTATTGATTTACTTAAATGAACATCTATAAAAATAACTTGGTAGTCTTTTGTGTTATCAATCTCTTCAAAGTGATCCCCTAGACAAAAGAAATGGGCATCAGTGAATAGATTGTTATTTTTGAGTATATCAACAAATTCCTCTACAAAAGTATTTGTATCCTCTAATATCAAAATATTCATAATGATGCCACCTTCCTTATTTGTTTAAATTCTTTAATTGTTCAGGTTTTTTGAATTCATAGAAATCAAAAGCAGACATTGATGATGCACTACCATATGCAACTCCCTTTAACAATGTAAAGTATTTTTCAATTAAATAGTTTATCATAATTACCTCCTTAAGTGTACTTTATATTTGACACGAATATAAAGTCAATAGAACGTGCATGAAAGAATAGTTATCGTTCCTGAAGGTATCTTTTATAATGCGTAAAACGCACGATTTAATTGTTAACATGAATTAAAAGGGTGACGGATAATGAATGTTAATGAGATAATTATGAATAAAAGAATAGAAAGAGGCGTTTCTAGAAAAGAGCTTGCAGAGGGCTTAGGAGTCAGTGAGAGTACTATTTATAGAATTGAAACAAATCCTAATTTAAATCCCAATAATAAATTAGTAAAAAGAATTTATGATATTTTACGTATGAATGTAACGATTATTGTGGATGATGCACCAATATATGATGAGCATGCACATGAGATAGATTTTGAATCATATAGTCCTACAAGTAAAAGTATTATTTTTAAAACGATTGCAAAAGAGGAAAAAATGAAGAAGCTAAAAGAAAAATAGTTATCAAATGATAGCTATTTTTTAAGATAATGTGATTTTTGTAATTGTATTGTTTGAAAGCGTGTAGGTCATTTTAACTGTTTTATTCTCACTATAGGCAATATATTGATTGTTCGCTTCTTTGTGATTTTCGTAATCTAAATTATTTTTTTCTAAACCAACGTAGAAATTACCTTCAACTTTGTAATGATCTGTAAATAGTTCTACTTTTTTAACTTTATTCTTTTTATTTAAAGTAATTTGAATAGAATCATTATAATAAACTGTATCATTATTCTTTTTTGATTCTATATACTGATCACCAATATAATCATTTATATGATTTATCTTAGAATCCTTTGTAATTCCACGACCATCTTCAACGATAATTGTAAAACCAATATCATTATTTGTAAGAAGTTCTTCGGTTTTAGTATCTTCCTTTTTTGAACAACCACATAATAATAAAATAAAACAACAAATAAAGAGTATTTTAGATTTCATAGAATTCCTCCTTTAGATAATTGTACTAAATATTTGATTTTTATTAAATTGACACTCCCCATGTCTAAAGACAGGGGATTCTTGCTACCTGCCAACATTGTTG
>OIZF01001262.1_pt1 | contig 15196 bp, 14 predicted proteins | sample 1588471 | NCBI WGS metagenome assembly OIZF01 (sample SAMN03283279) | human gut metagenome | biome: human-associated habitat; material: feces | host: Homo sapiens | place: Peru | collected 2012
GTTCCCATTGTCTGTGCAATGTCTGCCGCATTTGTCTTGCCATCCGGAGCGGCACTTGCAAATACTGGTGCTACATTTGCTGCAGAAAGTGTCAATGCTAATGCACTGATCATCATTTGTTTTCTCCAATTAGATCTCATATATACCTCCTGATACCTTTGTCTTTTCACATCTTTCTGACTCTTAAAGGATTCTATCATATATATGTAAATTCTAATTGCATCGAATTGTAAATAATATGTAAAAAAAGATTCTGAAATATCAATCTATCTCAGAATCTTTTTGATGATGTTATATTAACTTTTTGTTTTATTTACCTTGATGTTCTAAGGCTGCTTCTACAAATCCTTTAAATAATGGATGTGCTTTATTAGGTCTTGATTTAAACTCAGGATGTGCCTGTGTTGCCACAAACCATGGATGTTCTGGAATCTCTACCATCTCTACGATTCTTCCGTCTGGTGAGCATCCGGATAACATCATTCCATTCTCCTGAAGGATGTCACGATATTCGTTATTTACTTCATATCTATGACGATGTCTTTCTTTAATTAATTCTTTCCCATAAAGACGTGCTGCTTGTGTCCCTGGATTTAATTGACATTCATAATCACCTAATCTTTGTGTACCTCCCATATCTTCTAAAGATTGGTCAGACATTAAGTTGATCACTGGATTTTTACATAATTCATCAAATTCTAATGAGTTAGCATCTTTAATACCACATACATTTCTAGCATATTCAATAGTAATTAATTGCATACCTAAACAAATACCTAAAAGTGGTACATTATTTGTACGTGCATACTCAATAGCATCAATCATACCAGCAATACCACGATCACCAAATCCACCTGGAACAATGATACCATCGGCATCTTTTAATCTTTCTGCTACATTTTCTTTATTTAATTCTTCTGAATTAATAAAATCAATATTAACAACACTGTTCACATAATATCCTGCATGTCTTAAAGCTTCGTTAACTGATAAATATGCATCAGGCAATTGAACATATTTTCCAACTAACGCAATATTTAATTCTTGATTTAAGTTTTTAACGCGGTTAACTAAAGCATCCCATTCATCCATATGCGCTGCTGGTGCATTGATTTGAAGATGTTGTAATACTAAATCATCCATTTTTTGATCTAACAACATGCGTGGTAATTCATATAAGTTTTCTACATCATAGTTTGAAATAACATTTTGTGTTGGTACATTACAAAATAAAGAAATCTTATCTTTTAATTCTTTTTCAATATGATGTTCACTACGACAAACAATAAAGTCTGGTTGAATACCTAAACCTCTTAATTCTTTAACACTATGTTGTGTTGGTTTTGTTTTTACTTCATGACTTGCTCCAATGTATGGAAGTAAAGTTGTATGAATATAAACGGTATTTTCATACCCTAAATCTAATCTTACTTGGCGGATAGCTTCAATGAAAGGTAAACTTTCGATATCTCCTGTTGTTCCACCAATTTCAGTAATGACGATATCTGCTTTAGAACTACGTGCCGCTGCATAAATTCTTTCTTTAATTTCATTTGTAATATGAGGAACAACTTGTACAGTAGCTCCTAAATAATCTCCACGTCTTTCTTTTGAAATAACGTTACTATAAATTCTACCTGTTGTAATTGATGAGTTTTTATTTAATTGTTCATCAATAAATCTTTCATAGTGTCCTAAATCTAAATCTGTTTCTGCCCCATCTGCAGTTACAAAGACTTCCCCATGTTGATAAGGTGACATTGTTCCTGGATCAACGTTAATATATGGATCTAATTTTTGCATGAAGACTTTTTGTCCTCTTTGTTTTAAAATTCTTCCTAAAGATGCAGCTGTTAAACCTTTACCAAGACCTGAAACAACTCCACCAGTTACAAATATGTATTTAGCCATTTTCTATCCTCCTCTAGTATCTATAAAAATAAAAAGTGCCTTCCTATGGAAGACACTGTATTGCCCTTTCTTATTTTATCAATATTAAATATTTATTGCAATAATAAATTTATCATTTTTAAGCAAAAAAAGGAACACGCGTTCCTCCTTTGCGTATAAGTGAATTTTTGGGAGAGGGGTCACTTATACTTGTTTATTATATTGTCTTCATCTGACATGATTAATATAACAATTCTATATGAATTAATTATGAACTTTATCTTAACATAAAAGAAAAGGTAGGACATGCCTACCTTTATCATTATTTATCAAATTTATTTTTGTAATCGTAAATTTTACGTAAGATATCTTCCATATCTTTAACCATAGGCATTCTAGGGTTAGCTGGTGTACATTGATCTTCGTAAGCATTCATAGCAATTCTATGAACTGATTCTTCCCAAGCTTCTCTTGAGATACCTTGAGATTCTACGTTAGATGCAACACCTACTTTTTGACATAATTCTTCACAAGCATCAGCGAACATTTCAACACCTTCAGCTGGAGTCTTAGGATTTAATCCAATTAATTGAGCTAATTCCATGAATTTAACATCAGCTTTATAGTTTTCAATTTTTGGCCAGATATTTAATTTAGTTGGAATAGTTCCGTTATATCTAATTACGTGTGGTAATAAGATACCATTTGTTCTACCATGTGGAATATGCCATTCCCCACCAATTTTATGAGCTAATGAGTGGTTCATTCCTAAGAACGCATTAGCGAATGCCATACCTGCGATAGTTGCAGCGTTATGCATTTTTTCTCTTGCGATTGGAGTACCTTTCTTAACTGATTCTTCTAAGTAATCAAATACTAATTTAACAGCTTGTTTAGCCCATCCATCAGTAAAGTCAGATGCTAAGATTGAAACATAAGCTTCAACTGCATGAGTTAATACGTCGATACCTGTATCAGCAGCGATTGCTCCTGGTAATGACATTACGAATTCAGGGTCAACGATAGCGATAGTTGGAGTTAAAGCATAGTCAGTTAATGGATATTTTTTGTTTTCTTTCTTATCAGTGATAACTGCGAAAGGAGTAACTTCTGATCCAGTTCCTGATGTAGTTGGGATACAGATCATTTTTGCTTTTTTACCTAATTCAGGGAATTTGAAAGCACGTTTTCTGATATCCATGAATTTTTGTTTGATATCATCAAAGTTAACTTCTGGGTTTTCATACATTAACCACATAACTTTAGCAGCATCCATTGATGATCCCCCACCTAAAGCGATGATACAATCAGGTTCGAATTTTCTCATTAATTCTACCCCTTCTCTTACAGTATCAATACTTGGATCTGGTTCAACATCAAAGAATAATTCGATATCTACATGATTACGTCTTCTTCTAAGAACGTCTTCGATTTTTTCAACATAACCAAGATTTACCATACTTCTATCAGTAACGATCATGGCTTTTTCCATATGTTTCATATCTCTTAAGTATCTAATTGAATTCTTTTCAAAGTATACTTTTGGAGGAAGTTTAACCCATTGCATATTGTTATTACGTCTCCCTATTCTCTTAATATTGATTAAGTTAACAGCACTTACGTTGTTAGATACTGAGTTATGTCCGTAAGAACCACAACCTAATGTTAATGATGGAATGAATGCATTATATACTGATCCAATACCACCAAATGTTGATGGAGCGTTTTCAATGATACGGATCGCTTTACATGCATGTCCGAATTTTTTAGAAATTTCATGATCTTCTGTATGAATTGCAGCAGAGTGACCTAAACCGTTAAATTCAACCATTGCAGCTGCTTTAGCGATACCATCATCAGTGCTTTTAGCTTTTAAGATAGCTAATACTGGAGATAATTTTTCTCTAGTTAATGGTTCATTTGGTCCTACTTCTTTACATTCTGCACAGATAATTTGTGTTTCAGCAGGAACTTTGAATCCAGCTTGTTCAGCAATCCATTCAGCAGGTTTACCCACAACATTAGGATTTAATTTAGCTTGAGCAACATTGTCTGAATAAGCTTCTGCACCAAACATGAATTTTTCAAGTTTAGCTTTTTCTTCTTTGTTTACAAAGTAAACATGGAATCTTTTAATTTCTTTCATGAAATCACTGTAGATTTCTTGGTCAACGATTGCTGCTTGTTCAGAAGCACAAATCATACCATTGTCGAAAGATTTTGATAATACGATATCATTTACAGCTCTTGGTAATACACATGTTTTTTCAACATATGCAGGTACGTTACCAGCACCTACACCTAAAGCAGGTTTACCACATGAATATGCAGCTTTAACCATTGCGTTACCACCAGTTGCTAAAATAGTTGCAATACCTGGGTGATTCATTAATGCATTAGTTGCATACATAGATTTAATAGATAACCATTGAATACAGTTTTCTGGTGCACCAGCAGCAACAGCAGCATCTCTAATAACGATTGCAGCTTGTTTTGAACTTTCATGAGCGCTTGGGTGGAACGAGAAAATGATTGGGTTTCTTGTTTTTAAAGCGATTAATGATTTGAAAATTACTGTTGAAGTTGGGTTAGTTGTTGGAACGATACCACAAACAACACCTACTGGTTCAGCAATTTCAGTAATTCCAGTTAATGGATCTTCATTGATGATTCCTACTGTTTTTAAATGACGTAAATTGTTAGTAACATATTCACATGCAAATAAGTTTTTAACAGCTTTATCTTCAAATACTCCACGTCCTGTTTCGTTAACTGCAGCTTCAGCTAAAATACCATGATGGTCTAACCCAGCTACAGAACATTTAGCAACGATGTAGTCTACTTGTTCTTGTGTAAAATCTTCAAATTCTTCTAAAGCTTTTAAAGCTTTGTTTACAAGGTCATCAACATGTGCATCAGTTTCTGCTTCAGTTGGGACAGCTTGTTGTACAGGTTTTTTTTCTGCCATTTTATTTCCTCCATATTTATTGTGAAATTTTTCATTTGTATACCAACATCTTACATGAAAAACATGCAAAAAACAAGTATTATCGCACGTTTGATGTGAAAAAATAACGTAAGCGATTACATTTTTAGCTTCTTGAAATTTTTGTTTGCTATGACAATATTTACACCTTTTTCCTTAAAATACCCATAACGAAAACGATTTGTTACACCCCATGTATTAATATCTAATCCATGTTTTAAATAAAGTGCAATTTCATCTTCATCTAAATAATCTTCTCGTACATGGACATGTAATTTTTGTGTTAAACATAATTGTTTATTCTTTTCATAATCATCTTCAAAAAGATATCCTAAATATAAAGATGAATCAATCGCTCTTAATTTATAAAGAGATTCAACAGAAAAACTCGAAAACAATACTTGATCTAACATTTTCATTTCTTTAATCATTTGATAGCTTTCTAATTCTATTCCTGAATATTGGATCTTATTTGTTTTAATTTCTAAATTAATTTTTACTTTTTTTCCTTTACATAATTCTAAAAGTTCTTTCAATACAGGGATTCTTTGAGGATTTTCCTTTGTTCCAAAATTATAAGTACAAAGTTCATCATAAGTCATATCTTTGATATAACCTTTTCCATTGCTTGTTCGATTTATTTTTTCATCATGGCATAAAACAAGAACGCCATCTTTTGTTTTATGAACATCTGTCTCAATTCCATCAAAACCACTTTCAATAGCCTTTTCAAAAGCCAACATTGTATTTTCAGGATATTGATCACTATAGCCCCTATGTCCAAACAACAACATAGTCTCACCTCCTAAAGACATTTTACTCTTTTATTGTTAAGAATACACTAAAAATCTGTTATATAAAAAGCAGACTTTTGTTAAGCCTACTTTTCACACGTTATTTTAAAAGAGTCTAAATAATAAAGTTCAACTTCTTGATCACATTCTAAAGAACTCCATTCACTAAAAATCACTATATCATCTAAATAATCAACTTTTAAACGTCTTTGTTTACGTCCATATCCTACTTTTATTAAAAGACTATTTTCGTTTTCTAAAGTAAAGTCACTTCTTAGTTTTAAAGAAAATTGATCTTGGATTTTTGAAATGTGTAATTCAAAAATAGTATTTTCTACTGTTGGAATCGTATAATCAACATCAAGAAGTCACATCCAACCAATGAGTATTTTTCTTCCTTTTTCATCTAAGAAAGAGTGAGCTGCATAGATATCAAAACCATTATCAATTTCTTCAAAATCTTTGACATAGTCTTCATTAAAATAACGAGAAACTATTGTTTTTCCAACACCAGCCATTTTCACTATGTCTTTCATTATAAATTTTTTCTTTCATATCATCACCACATCCATTATAACAAAAAAAGAACACTTTAAATAAAGTCGTGTTCCTTCAACCATAGTGTAATTCCATCATTGATAACATCTTGGCATACTTCATTTGCTACTGCTTTTGCTTCTGGAACTGCATTTCCCATAGCAACACCGGTATTTACTTCTTCTAACATTTCTAAGTCATTTCTTCCATCACCAAAAGCAATCGTATCTTGCATATCTTTATTTAAAGCTTCTACAAGTTTTTTAATTCCTACCGCTTTTGAAACACCTTTTAAAGTCAAATCAAAAGAATAACCTGTTTGATGTCTTTGGATATCAAAATAAGGTGATAACGTTTCTACTAAAACCGGAATATCCTCTTTAGAATTGATAACAATCATACCAATATAAGCTTCTATTTCTTGTGGATCAAAATCATCAATGATTGTTTCATCTTTCATTCCCCAATTTTTCGCAAATTCAACATGTCTTGGTTCATTTCGATCTAAAACATAAATAAAATCATTGCTTTCAAAATAAAAACTAAAATGATGTTCTTTTGATAATTTAACAGTTTTTTCAATTGCTTTTGCTGGAACAATTGCTTTATAAAGAGCTTTTCCTTTATATTCTACATAACCCCCATTACATGTGACATAACCACTAAATGGATAATTCATAACTCCATCTGTTATAAAACATTTACATCTTCCCGTTGCCAAAAAGACATCATGTCCTTTTTCTTTTAAGACATCAAACGATTGTCTATTTGTTTTTGATATTTCATAAAGACCTTTATTACATTCAATTAATGTTCCATCAATATCAAAGAAAAATAATTTAGTCATTTTCTTCCTCCTAACAAAAAGACAAATGTATAAAACATTTGTCCTAGAATGCTTTTTCTAATGCAACTAATTCAATTTCCATAGGTGTTTGATTACCTAAAAAATCAATAAGAACTTTTGCATTTTCTTTTTCAAAATCAATTGATTCAACTGTTCCACTTTTACCAGCAAAAGGTCCTGAAATAACATTAACTTCATCACCAACAGCATAATCAATTTCAACAGCTGATGTAGAAACACCCATTTTCTTTAAAATAGGATCTAATTCATGTTTTTGAAGCGGGAATGGTTTTGCTCCACCACCTGAAGAACCAATAAATCCAGATACTCCTGATGTATTACGTACAACGTACCACGCTTCATCAGTCATAACCATTTCTACAAGAACATATCCTGGGAACATATTTGTTACTTTATTAATTTTTTTACCATCTTTAATAATTGTTTCAACATGTTCTGGGATAATAATATTATATAAACAATCTTGCAATCCCATTGATTCAATACGTTTTTCTAAGTTTTCTTTTACTTTGTTTTCATGACCATTGTATGTACAAACGACATACCATTGTCTACCTTCATCATTCATTCCTGCCATAATCTAATCCATCCCCAATGCTTTTAAAATAAATGCAATAACGGCATCTCCTCCGAAGAAGAATAATCCCATTACAAAAGTAAATACTAATACAACTACTGAATTATTAAATAATTCTTTTTTTGTTAACCAATGAACTTTTTTAATTTCTTCACGAATACCTTTTAAATTAAACCATTCTTTAAAACGTAATTCATGTTCTACTTCTTCAACTACTTCTTTCTCAGCTTTTTTACCAAACACGAGGTAACCTCCTTATTTCGTTTCTTTATGTAAAGTATGTTTCCCACATCGTTTACAATATTTATTTAATTCTAATCTGTTTACATTTAATCTTTTGTTTTTTGTCATTGTATAGTTTCTTGATAAACATTCACTACACACTAAAATGACTTTTTCCTTCATAATATCAACTCATTTCTATGCTACTATAATTTAGCATAAAAGAAATTCATAGTCAATCTTATTTACAACGTACTTTTTTTCGCAAGCGATAATGCGCATTATAAATACATTTAATATCGACACCAAGTATTTCTGCTATTTCCTTAAACTTATAGCCTAGTTGTAAATAATAAACAACCTCTTTTTCTAAAGGCGAAGCTTTCTTTTCTAAAACATCTAAAGATATTTGCTCTCGATTTTGAATTTCTAATTGACATTCTGGTCGATACGTTTCTTTGGTATCTGCAATGACGTTTTCTACTTTTATACTTGTTCCATAGATATCTTGATCTAAAGAAATTTTCTTTTTATCATCAAGATAACGAATTTTCCGATAGACCATTCTTTTTTTAGTACTTAATGCGGCTTTAATTACATAGAAAAAGTAAGTACGCATAGAAGTATTTTTATCAATGCGATAAGCTTCAAAAGCGCGAGAAAGTGAAATCATCATTTCTTGAAGCGAATCTTCTGAATATTCAATACCACTATCATAGCGATTTGCATAAGCATAAATAAATTTTCGATATTCACTTAATAATATTTCATAGGCCCTCATTGAACCCAAATGATATAAATAAATTAATTCTTGTTCATTGTACGCTATCATAGTTTATCCCCTTTCTTTTTATAAAGGGTGTCTTGAATTATATACTTGATAGAGAAGAACAGATGCTGCCACTGAAGCATTCAAGGAATTAACATGTCCTTCCATTGGTAAAACAACATTGATATCACAACTTTTCTTAACAAGACGTGACATACCAAAACCTTCTGAACCAATGACTAAAACAGTTGGCATATTGTAATCCACACTACGATAGTCTTGGCTGTTTTCAAGTTCACACCCTACGATCCAAAATGACTTTTTCTTTAAATCTTCTAAAGTCCTTGTAAGATTTGTGACTTGTGCCACTTTGACATGATGAATCGCCCCTGTAGATACTTTAGCAACCGTTGCATTTAAACCTACGCTTCGATTTTTTCCAATAATGACACCATCAACACCAACAGCATCACATGTTCTTAATATTGCACCTAAATTGTGTGGATCTTCTAAACCATCAAGCATTAATAATAATGGTTGTTTCTCTGGTTGAATAGAATTTAAGATTTCATCTATTGAGTAATAACGATAATTTTCAATATAAGCCATTACCCCTTGATGAACAACTTTTCCAACTTTTTTATCAAATTCTTTTTTATCCACAAACTCTAAAGGAATTTGATTTCGTTTACATAAGTCAAAAATCTTTTGATCTTTATGCCCATTCAACATATAAATCTTATAAACACTCGCACCCTTTAATGCTTCCATGATAGGATTTTTTCCATATATATATTGTTTCATATTTTTCTCCATTTTTTGTCTCAAATTTGTGTCAAATTTCTTCATTTTCGAGTTCATTCACACGTTTTTTAAACTCATCAAAGATTTCGTAGATTCTCTCTTGTTGATTATTTAAATATAAATAACCTATTAGACATTCAAATCCTGTTGAATAGCGATGTTCTTTCGAATCTCTTTTATTGGTTTTTGTATTTCTTCCCCTTTTAAAAATACCAACTTCTCTTTTTGTTAGAAAGTTTTGTTCTAAAATATACAAAATAAAATCTTCATGAGCTTTACTACTTACATAGTGTGTTGCTTTTTGATAGAGCTCATTTACTTTTTGTAGATCATTTTTAATAAGATACTCTCTTACCAAAAGTTCTAAAACACTATCACCTAAATAAGCAAGAACAAGCGGATTTATAAAGTCTGGATTCATTAAATAATTCCTTTCTTAATTAAAATATCACGATATTGATCTGCTTTTTCAAAGTCTTTTTCAACTTTTGCATCTAACCATTTTTTATAAGTAGCTAATTCTTCATCATCTAATTGTTTAGGTTTGAAAACAAAACCAATCACATCACACATTTTTAATAAAGTTTGATATTCTTTTGAAATAACAGTTGCATCTTTTTCTTTAACACGCATTACTTGATTTAATACTTTAACTTGATTTAAGATTTCAGTTAATGCTAAAGAAGTGTTTAAATCATCAGATAAAGCGTTCACCATACGATCTACTGTTTCTTTATTATAATCACTTTCTTTTAGATGATTAACTTGTAAATAAAGAGAAGTTTGTTTTAAAACATTTTCTACTTTAGCGACTTCTTTTTTAACCCCTTCAATAATTTCATTCGTCATATTTAAAGGATTACGATAATGACTTGATAACATAAACCATTTATACACATTACAACCAAGTTCTTTAATTAAATCTTTAGCCCAAATAACATTACCTAAAGATTTAGACATCTTTTCATTATTAATATTAATCATTTGATTGTGCATCCATGTACCCGCAATTGGATGACCGTTAAGCGCTCTTGATTGTGCAATTTCATTTTCATGATGTGGGAATTTTAAATCTTGCCCTCCACCATGAATATCAATTCTACCATTTTCAAAGATATCATTGATCATAACAACACATTCTGTATGCCATCCCGGTCTACCTTTTGACCAAGGGCTATCAAATTGAATACCTTCATCAGTCTTTTTCCATAAGGCGAAATCTGTAGATTCTTCTTTAACACCTTTATCTTCTACACGTTCACTTGCCCCAGCTACAAGATCTTCAATTTTAATTCCTGAAAGTTCCCCGTATTCTTTTACCTTAGAAACCCTAAAATAAACATCTCCCTCTACTTCATAGGCATATCCTTTTTCTACAAGTTTTTCAATAAATGCAATAATTTGATCCATTGTTTCTGTAACACGTGGTGCATAAGTAGGAAATTCTAAGTTTAAATCTCTTCTTACATCTTCATAAGCTTTGATATATTTATCTGTTAATTCTTTTTCACTGATCCCTTCTTGTTTTGCGGCTTTAATGATTTTATCATCAACATCAGTAAAGTTAGAAACAAATGTTACTTTATTTCCTTGATATTCAAACGTTCTTCTTAAAACATCAAAAACAATCATTGGTCTTGTATTTCCAATATGAGCATAGTTATATACTGTTGGTCCACATACATAAATACTTACTTCACCTTCTTTTAAAGGTTTAAACTCTTCTTTTTTATTTGTTAGTGTATTAAATAATTTCATAAGCTCCTCCTTCTAACAAAAAAAGCATTCACTATCTAGACACTAACGTGTTCTTCCACCAGATAGATGATGCTTTATGACGATCTTAACGCAATCAACGTTCTTTCTTTTCAAAAGACTCAAGTAAGTGCATTTCTATAAATTCATTTAGACAATTTCCACCCTCATGTCCTCTCTAAAAAATATCCTCTATATACTTCTCTTACCTATAATTTATTTTTATTGACTTCATTCTATCACAAAATAACAATTTTACAATCCTGATGTTTTCGCAAAAGATTCTAAATAAACAATCATTCTCTTATAATTCTTTTTAAAATCTTTACTGTTCGCTTCATATCCATAAATATAGGTATTTTGATCATCAAAATACACTAAATGAATAAACTTCAAACCATTTTCCACATAATTTCCTTTATACTCATAACATTTCAAGCCACTTTCTAAAGCCGGTGTCTTTACTTCTAAAGAAGAAACACCTGAAGATTCTAATTCTCCTTTATAAAGTTCTGAAAGTTGAGTTGTATCATTATCATACTCGTTCTTTTCAACTTTATAAAACAAAACTTGATTTTCCTTTACAAAACGTATTACTCCATCACTTTTATCTGTTTCAGATAATTGAAAATCATTAGGATAATAAAACGAAACACCTACCCCTGCTTCATATAACGTTCCATCTTTATTTGTAGACACCGTTTCATCCTTTTTCCCACAAGCAACTAATGAAACAACACAAATAAATACCATCATTACTTTTATTATGTTTTTCATGTCATCACCTCTTTTTAACATTTTACACAAGTTTTTCTCCTTTGACAACACTCGGCTCAGCCCAATTTGTTCCAAAAAGAAAAACCAGCCTTTATAAGCCGATTTATTCACTTGCATCTTTTAACGGTCTCCAAAAACTTCCATTTGGATTACTTGCAACAGTATTTCCCATAACATAAGCATAATACAAACAAACAGCCGTATCATATCCGTTTTTATCCTTCACATCTTTCATACGGTTATGATAGCGATCTGTGTAATTTAAATTGTCTACATACATTGCTCTTGTTGAATCTTTTTCAGGATTACCTTCTCGCTCTTTTCTCCATAAACATCTAGATCACCTATACCATACATCAAGATGTATGGATTTACTTCTAAATTAAGACCTTTTATTAAATCTTTGGACTGATTAACCGTTAAGAAACGATTTGCACTTTCTGTGGGTTGATTTGTTTACTTTTTTGAACCACTTTCACCAAAGGCTGCCGACTTTACAAATGTCACCTGTGCTGCAATTAACGATTCTCTTAACTTTGCTAGTTCTCTCGCTTCTTTAGCATCATCTACATACCCAAGCGTAGTTGGAACGTCTCTGGCAACAAGGATAGCAAGTATGACAAGTACAACAATAATTTCAACTAACGTAAATCTCCTTTTATTTCTTTTCATAAATGCCTCCTTGTATTTTATATGTATCCTGTCGTGTTTTATATATCTTTCCAAGACAAAAAAGCATCGGTTTTACCGACACTTTTTATCTTAAAGTAATGAAGCAAATAAACGAATATATTGTTCTGCACTAGCATCCCAATCAAGTTTTTCTGCCATTGCTCTTTGAACCATGGCATCCCATGCTTCTGGGCAATCATAGAATGTATGCAATGCATAATCTATTGTATCCATCATTTCATGAGCATTATAGTTATAGAAACTAAATCCTGTTCCTGTTCCTTCGAATTCATTATATGGTTGAACACTGTCAGCCAAACCACCTGTTTCTCTTACAATAGGAATTGTTCCATATTTTAATGACATCATTTGTGATAAACCACATGGTTCAAACAGTGAAGGCATTAAGAACATGTCGCATCCAGCATAAATACGATTTGATAAAACAAAGTCATATTTACATTGGAAAGAAACTTTATCTTGGTGTTCCCAAGCAACACATTTTAAAGCATCTTCATACATACGATTTCCTGATCCTAAGATAATAATTTGAATTCGCCTTTGACACATTGCTTCAAATTGATTAATAATCAAATCAAGTCCTTTTTGTTCTGTAAGTCTTGTAACAATACCGATTAAAGCAACTTCAGAATCTTCAGGTAATCCAACTTGTCTTTGTAAAGCAAGTTTATTTTCTAATTTACCTGTTTTTACAGAACGTGGTGAATATTTTTTCACAATTGTTTGATCTTTACTTGGATTGATCACATCATAATCAACACCATTTAAAATACCATAAAGATCATGTTTTCTCATTTCAAGAATCGATTGTAAACCTTCACCATATTGATCTGTCAATATTTCCCTTGCATAAGTAGGGGAAACTGTCGTAATAACATCACTATAGAAAATTGCCGCTTTCATCATATTTAAACATCCATCATTACGACAGTTACCGTTATAATAAAGATAGCTATCAAGCGCGAAAAACTCTTCTAAAATATGTGGATCAGCTTTACCTTGGAATAAAATATTGTGAATTGTGAATACAAGTTTAATATTTTGATAATAATCATAATAACAATATCTTTCCTTATAAAGCATCGCAATCATTGCTGTTTGCCAATCATTTAATTGTAAAACATCAGGTTTAATATTTAAATGACTAATTAATTCTAAGACCGCAAAATCAAAAAAAGCAAATCTTTCATAATCATCATCATATCCATATAAACCAGGTCTACCAAAATATTGTTCATTATCAATGAAGTAGAAAGTGACACCATCAACTTCAGCTTTGAAAATACCACAATAACGTTTACGCCATCCCATATAGATATCAAAATTTGTTACGTATTCAATTTGATCAACAAATTTCATATCTTGGTATTTAGGAATAACAACAATACTTTCAACATCTTTCTTTGCTGTTTCCTTTGGTAATGAACCAATAACGTCAGCTAAGCCACCGGATTTAATAAAAGGAGTAGCTTCACTGGCAACATACATAACTCTCATTAAACACGATCTCCTTCTTTAATGTAAAGTGGATTATTTTCTGTTCCTTTTAATTCTAATTTTTTTTCAACTTTTGCACGTTTATCAATAATAACGTTTTCTAATACTGCATTTGGCGCAATCTTAGACCCTGAGAAAATAACACAGTTTTTGATAACTGCACCTTTTCCAATAATAACTTCACGACCAATAATACTATTTTCAATTGTACCATCAATAACTGTACCATTAGCAACGAATGATTTTTTCACTTTTGCGTTTTCTAAGTATTTAGTTGGTGGTGTATCATTTGTATTTGTATAAATTGGCCAATTTGATTTAAAGACGCGTGAAGAAATATCAATATCCAACATTTCTAGTGAATATTTGAAATAAGCAGCTGTAGAATCTAAACAACGTGCATATCCTTTGTATTCATAAGTGTGAATTTGTTTTTCATCACATAAATATCCTAAAATATCTTTTAAATCATAGAATGCAGAAATCTTATGTGCTTTTTTCATGATTTCTAATAACTCTTTTGTATTAATGACATAAGTTTCTAATGAAATATTTTGTCTTTTTCTTGTTCCTTTATTAATTGTTTTGCCAGTTAACAAACCATCTTTATCGATGTCTAAAACATCACAACCAACCCAAGCAACATCAGCATCTTTTGCTTTACGATAAACCATTGTAATAGATGCTCCTGATTTTTCATGAGCTGTAATAACATCATTGTAATCCATTGTTGTAATAATATGCGCTGGAGCAATTACTACATAGTCTGAATTACTTGTTTCTAAGAAATGAATATTTTCAACTAAGTTGTTGATATCATGATTGTATTTAGGATCGTTAGCATATTTTTCATTATAAAGTAATGAAACACCCCCAGCTTTTTGGTTGAAGTTCCATGAATTACCATTTCCTAAATGTTTAAATAATGAACGAGGTTTTTGTTGAATCATAACCCCTACTGCATCAATTTTTGAATTTGACATATTTGATAAAACAAAGTCAATAATTCCATAACGACCAAGGAAGC
>OIZF01001263.1_pt1 | contig 15194 bp, 14 predicted proteins | sample 1588471 | NCBI WGS metagenome assembly OIZF01 (sample SAMN03283279) | human gut metagenome | biome: human-associated habitat; material: feces | host: Homo sapiens | place: Peru | collected 2012
TTCTTTCACAGGCTGGACAGTCAATGCTTGCTCAGGCTAATCAGCAGACACAGGGCGTACTTTCATTATTACAGTAAAATATATGGTATATTAAGTCTATTTGCTGATATCAAACAAATTACTGATTGTTTGATATCAGCTTTTTTATTACAGTTTGAAAATATTGGTGATTTATGAGAAAAGTATTGTTTTATCAGTGGAATGCATTTATGCAGAGAGGTATTAAAAATGCTTTGGATAAGCTGAATATAGATTATGATATATACTATGATATAACTGATAATTGGGATGAGAATAAAGCATTTGCGTTAAGATTTTGCAATAAACTTAAAAGCAAAAATTATACAGAAGTTTTTTCAGTTAACTTTATGCCGATTATATCTGATGTATGTGAAGAATTAGGAGTGAATTATATATCATGGGTGTATGACTCACCATTGCATATAAGAAAAATTAAGTCATTAAAGAATATGGTAAATACTATATATTTTTTTGACAGAAAACAGTCGGAAGATTATAGAAAGTGTGGAGTAACAGGGGCAAGATATATGCCATTAGCAGCTAGCCCTGCAGTATTTGGCTGTGAACATATATTACAAAAACACACCATGTATAATTCAGATATTTCTTTTCTAGGGCAATTGTATAAATCAGAAATTTATGATCTTGTCAGTGCATTAAGCCAATATAATAGAGGATACCTGGAGGCGGTGATTGATTCACAGATGGCAGTATCACAAGGATTTATTATTGATTCAATGCTTGATGGACAAATTATGAAGAATATTAACGCAGATTTTTTAAAGGCAAGTAATGGTACATATAGTGTTACCGATAAAGAGTTATCGTATACATTGGCAAAGGAAGTGACTGGCAGGCAAAGAGTTATGGCACTAGCACTTCTTCAGAACAGGTTTGATGTAAATGTATTTTCTTTGGATAAATCAGAACAGCTGAATAATGTTAAGTATCATGGATATGCTGATTATTATGAAAAGATGCCAGAAGTCTTTTCAAATAGCAGAATTAATCTTAATATATCTTTATGTACTATTGAATCAGGAATTCCACTGAGGGTGTTAGATATTATGGCTTGTAAAGGTTTTGTTATATCCAATCCTCAGCCTGAGATTTTTGAGTATTTTACTCCGGGGCATGATATTGAAATATATGAAAATATGACAGATCTTATGTTAAAGATTAAATATTATCTGGAACATGAAGATGAGAGGAAGCACATTGCATATAATGGATATAATAAAATACAAGCAATGTTTAATTTTGAAGACAGAATAAAGGCAATGTTTAAAATATGATTTATATAATTTGAGGAGAGGGAAAAATGAATTTGAAAAAGTATGGATACAAAGGAGCTAATCCAAAACCACAATTTAATACACAGTTTTATAAAGGAGAGGATTTATATTCGGATGGAGATGTTGAAGATGAGGTAATTAAAATTATAGCAGACAATGAAACAACTGACTATGAGAGTAGTGTTACTGAAAACTATTCATGGCCTGTATTTTATCACCTCACAAGAATAAGACAGAATCTGCTTAATTGGTATCCTTTCAACAAAGATGCGGATATTCTTGAGATTGGATGCGGTATGGGAGCAATCACTGAGCTTCTTTGCAAGAAATGTGCAAATGTCACTGCGGTCGAATTATCACAGAGAAGGGCAACAGCTACATATTTAAGATGCAGGGAATATGACAATCTTGAAATAATTGTTGGTAATCTTAATGATATAGAATTTTCTAAAAAATACGATTATATTACTCTTATTGGAGTGTTGGAGTATCAGGATAAATTTACTTCATCAGAGAATCCATTTAGGGATTTCCTTGTAAAAATTAAGAAACTTCTTAAACCGGACGGAAAACTTCTTGTTGCAATTGAGAATAAATATGGACTTAAATACTGGTGTGGAGCGCCGGAGGATCATAGTGGGATACCATTTGACGGAATTAATAATTACAAATACAGCAATGTAGCCAGAACATTTTCTAAGAAACAACTGGAAAGGCTTATTAAACAGTCGGGATTTGATAAGGCATATTTCTACTATCCTTTACCAGACTATAAGATGCCACAAGTTATATATTCAGATGATTATCTGCCGCTGAATGGTTCTGTTGACGACTGGATTCCATATTATCAGCCTAATAATAGATCAATGGTATCAGACGAAGAACACCTCTATAAGGATCTGGTAGATAATGGTGTGTTGGAATTCTTTGCCAATTCATTTTTTGTTGAATGTACAGCGGCTGAAGTTGAAGTTGGAAAAGTAGCATATGCTGTATACTCACCTTTTAGAAAAGCAAAGTACAGCCTGCTTACAGCATTTTCAAAAGAAGAAGGCTTTTACAAAAAAGCAGATGAGGGAAGCATAGCTTTGCTTAACCAGATTAAAATTAACCATGAAAACTTAGCAGCGTGTGGAATTAATATATGCAAGACACGGTTAAATAAAGATACATTGTATATAGAAACTGTAGAGGGCAAGCCATTAACGGATATACTTTTGGATGTATATGAGAGCGGTAATAAAGATAAAATATATGGATTATGGGACAGGATATATGATGAAATAAAGAGAAGCTCTGAAATGACTGATAAACTAAATACAGTATTTGATTATCTTGATGGCAAGCAGTTAAAAAGTTTGGATGAAAACGATAAGATATTATCTAATGCGTATATTGATATGATCCATAAGAATTGTTTTGTAGATGAAGATGGCAGGTTTGAATGGATCGATCAGGAATGGTGCGTTAAGGGATTACCAGCAAGCTTTTTATTATATTATAATATTCTTGAATTGTATATATCAAATAAACATATGGATTTAATATTACCATTTGCTGAGGTACTTGACCACTATAAGATATCTGGTAACGAGGAGTGCTATTCAGAATTAAGAATACAGTTTATGAGTGAAGTGCTTGATGAGAATATTTCTAGGAACTATAGTAAAATGGCCAAATTTGATTATGGTGCAGTTACTGACAATGTGAAAATGCTATATAACAATATGACCGTAATCAAAATAAATAAAATTGAAGCAGAGGTTAATAATATTCTTAATAATTCTGGAATAATGGGGATGATTCAGTATGTAAATACATTATCAAATGATGAGATACTTAATAATATTCCGGAAGCTCCGCAGTTTATAGTGAAATATTTGCAAAGTGATGAGCAGAGGAAGAAAAATTTGGAGATAAATACGAAAAACTATCAGGATATGGTGGAATAAAATCAATAAATTGGAGGCTTATGTGGATAAACAACAATATAAAAAAATTGTATCTGATTTACTGGATGCACATAACGCAGAGTCAATAGAACAATTAGCAACTTTGTATGAAGACAGGAATTTTATAAGAAACTATGCATCTGAAGACGCAGAACTCGGGTATATTTACATAGTTATATGCATATATCGTGAAGAAAAGAAAGAATGCGAGAAAAATAATATTTTGTCTGTCAGAAGAACAAAAGATGAGCTTATAGCACTGATTTCACAATTCAAGTTCCTGCTATGGCGTATAGAGCTATTACATGAGGGAAATGCTGTTGATATGCTTATGCACTATCTTGATTATGAGAATTTATCCGTGATTTTTCTTGTGGAAATGATAAGAATTGGATCAATAGATAGAGCCTCTATGTTCATAAAACTTGGAGAGGCATACAGGAGCCAGAAGTCAGAAATATATGCATTTGAATTATTAAGATACGCCAATGGTCAAGAACCGGGCAATGAAAAGATAGTATGTATGTTAGCAGATATGTGCATTCAATATGGGAATATTGAATCAGCAAAGAAACTATTGGAAACGGTAGCGCGACCGGGCAAAATGACAGAATCACTGAGAAGAAAGGTGCATGCGAATGAATGATAAGAAAATTTGTTTTATCATGTGTGTCAATAATGAGATGTATGTAGAAGAGTGTCTGCATTATATTAACAGGCTGGTAATTCCAGATGGATATAAAATTGATGTTATATCAATCAAAGAAGCAAAGTCCATGACAGAAGGATACAATGCTGCAATGGTAGCTACAGATGCTAAATACAAAATATATATGCATCAGGATGTATTTTTAGTGAAATTAGATTTTATACAGGATATGTTAGATGTGTTTTCCAATCCAGAAGTTGGCATGATTGGGATGGTTGGAGCGGAGAAACTGTCTAAGGATGGATGTATGTGGAATGGTGACAGAGTAGGCAGAATTTATTCGAGTAACATTGTAAGTACACAACTATTTATTGCGTCAGATAAGCAAAATAAACCATATACAGAAGTGGAAGCGGTTGATGGACTATTTATTGCAACACAATATGATATAAAATGGCGTGAAGATATATTTGATGGATGGGATTTCTATGATGTATCACAAAGCGAAGAATTTCATAGAGCAGGATATAAAGTAGTTGTTCCGTATATGGATATACCTTGGTGTCTGCATGATGATGGAATACTGAATCTTGAAGATTATGATAAATATAGAAAAAGATTTCTTAATGAGTATAAGGGTGAAATAATATTATGAATATACTAATATTTGAATATCATAATTTTGGAATAGAAGATGTAAAAGAATGTTTTGAAAAAAACGGACATAAATATAAAATTAAAGAAACTATACTATATCGTGAAGATATTAGTAACGAATTTGACAGAATATTTGATACAGAATTTGATAAAGGATGCAATGGAGAAAAGTATGATTGTGTATTTACTTTTAATTATAGTCCTGTAATATCCAATAATTGTAATAAAAGGAATATTCCTTATATAGCATTTATATATGATAATCCGCAGGTTTTGTTGTATTCATACACTATAATTAACCCATGTAATTATGTATTTATATTTGATAAAGTACAATATCAGGAATTCAAAAGTGTCGGGATTAATACTGTATATTATGTACCATTGGCTGTTAATACTGATAGATTGAAACGAATAACTAGTAATGTAGATGAAAGAGATAAGAATGTTTTATCATGCGATATTTCATTTGTTGGTTCAATGTATGATGAAAAACATAATTTTTTTGACAGGCTGGAGGGAATTAGTGACTATACCAGAGGTTATATTGATGCTGTAATTAAAGCACAGAGTAATATTTATGGATGTTTTTTTCTAGAGGAATTGTTAACGGATAATATTCTTGATGATATGCAGAAAGCTTGTCCTGTAAAGCCAAGTGCAACGGGAGTTGAAACAGTCAGATATCTGTATGCTAATTATTTTCTAGCGAGGAAACTGGCGTCTGATGATAGGAAAGAAACTTTGGAAATGCTTGGAAAAGAATTGGGGAATCAGTATGAAATTAATCTGTATACAAACTGTTCAAAAAGGTACATACAAGGCGTTAATGTTAAAGGACCGGTTGATTATTATGAGTGCATGCCTATAGTATTTAATAATAGTAATATTAATCTCAATATAACACTCAGAAGTATCAAGTCGGGGATTCCATTGAGAGCAATGGATATATGTGGGTCAGGAGGTTTTCTATTATCGAATTATCAGGCGGATTTTTATGATGTATTTGTGCCAGGAGAAGATGTTGTATTATATGATTCATTAGATGATATGATAAAAAAATGCAGATATTATCTTGGACATGAAAAGGAAAGACAGCAGATTGCTGATAATGGATATGGAAAGATAGTTTCTGGACATACATATGATATTCGATTTAAAGAAATATTTGATGTCGTTTTTAATAAAGATAGAGGATTATATTTATGAATAAAATACAAAATGATATGCAAACAATCATAAAGAATATTGTGGATAAAAAGGATTATTATACAGCTTATGAATCATTATTCATATATGTAAAAACATATGGAATAGATGATTATGTAAAACAATATAAATGGATGGTAAATGAATATGGACCGCAGGTAGCTGTCATATGTCTTGATGGTGAAGAAAGTTCTGTGTGTGAATATATACAGATGCAGACATATAAAAATATTGAGATTATTAGTTTATCGCAGGATGAGACAATTGAAGAGGCAATGGAATATATAAAGACAAAGGAAAGTAAATATGTAACATTTTGGGAAAACAATTATTTATATGACATAAATAAAATAGCAGAAATGATATTTATAATGGAAAGTGGAAGATATGATACTATTGTATCCCCGCGAATGTATGCAGATAAAAATGGTAATATATTTGCTGATAAGGATTATGAATATGATGAGTCATTAAGTGGTGCTGTTATGAAAGGAAAGATACTGGTTAATTATTGTGTTAATAACAATATTAATTTATTTGGTACATTATCATGTTTAATGACAACAAAAGATAATATTAGTAGAACCATTTGGAACGAAGAAAAGTATAAGACAAAAGCAATAAAAAGACTGTCTGTTTTGCTTCATATAATTAATGATGGGATAGTTTATTATATGGAATCACCTTATTTAGCTGTAAAACAAAGGAAGAAATATGATGATAAAAATGAAAAAAAAGAATATAAAAAATTATTAGATGAGCTATCAATAAAATATTTGACAAGTTCTAATAATGTCATTAAGAAATTAAGAAAAGAAATTACATTCTTTTATACAGATAAGGGTGAATATTATAATTTAAAACCAATAGCAGATGAGGCTGAAATAAGAGGATATATAGTACATTTTACATCGGATAAAAAGGAAAAAGCTGAAATAGGAGTGTATTGCCAGCATATTTGTTATCCTGAAAATTCTCAATTTTCCCTAGTATTATTGCATGATTTGGCTCAAGGACATGATAGATGGCCAAATCTTTGGGAATTGGAAAAGTGGGATAGATTTGATATAGGTATTGTTCCGGGAAAATCATGGGCTGAAAGATGGAGAAAATGCGCCAGCTTATATTATGTTAATCCGAGATGTGGAACATATGAGTTTGGATACCCCAAAAGTGATTATGTTAATGATACAAGCGTTTCTGAAAGAGCAGCTGAAATTAGAAAAAAATTAAACTTGCCTGATAGATTTACAGTGCTGTATGCACCATCATGGGAAAATGATAATAAAGAAGATGAATTCATTAAAGCGGTAGAACAACTTGATATAAATATGATTGTAAAACAAGCTGACTGGCCAGAGGCATATCAACATATTATAGATAATATTAAATATATGCGCTCGTTGCATGAAGGTAAACACGAGAATTTATATTATATAGAACCAGAAGAGAGCATCATGACAGCTTTAGCATTATGCGATATGGTTGTTTCTGATGAATCAAGTGTGATGGCAGAGGCACTTATGTTCGGAAAGCCTAGTATTGCGGTGACGGACTGGATGATACCAGATCAGAATCCGCCTAGACCAGCAAGTGTTCCTATGGATTATGTCATAAAATGTAAAAAGAACGATTTAAGAGAGAAGGTTTTATCGGTTATGAATCACTCAGAAGAGTATGAAAGTATATTGCAGAAGGGAAGAGATACATTTAGTAATCAAGGAAATGTATGTAGGGATATAATGGATGCAATAGACTATTATACTCAGGATGGAACAGAAAAAAGCTTTATGAGCAAGAAGCTTGAGCCTGAATACCGAATGTTTAATATGTGGAATTAAAACAAGTCGTTCCCACCCATTACCGGGCTGGGAACGACTTATCTATTATCTGGAGCATACGAATGTCGTATGTATGGTTATTTACAATGGTTTCATATCCGTGTCGTGCTATTTCATTTCTTTCATCATCATGTGTCAGGTAATAAGCACATAATTCTTTGAGATGATTTTCACTTTCATATGCAACAAGGTCTTTGCCTATTTCAAAGAACTCTGGTAATTCTGCCTGATAATTAGTTATAAGGAAGCCTCCACATCCAAGAACATCAAATATTCTGAGAGAAAGACCAGAACGAATGGATTTGGCTGTTATATTAAGATTTATTTTGCTGTTGTGGAATATAACAGGCATTTCAGTAAGTGATTTTGCAAATCCTTTGTTGTGTATGTGAGGCATGCTGCTAGTGTTGCTGCCTGTATATATGTCAACATTAAATGAATCAGACAACATCTTTAACAAACGCAGCCTTTCCTGTTCAGCAACCTTAACACTTAAATATTCCTGTGCAAGCAAGGCTTTATTATTGGCACGGTAGCCCTCTGGGAATTCATAGTGATATGGGATGCAGTTTAACAGTCTTTCTGTCATTTCATCAGTAAGCATATCTTCAATAAAATTGTATCCATAGACACCGAGCTGTGCATTAATAATTCCATCAACATAACCTTTTTCATATTCCGGAAGAATGGCGCGGTTGAAAGGACATTTTTCCTGATATGTAGAGCCAATGAATGATATATCACTTGTAAATTTTCTGTTTTCCTGTGCACTTGCATTCTTTATAACTTCATCGTTACGGCGGACATTAGTTGCCAGTGGAATATGAAAAACATGCCCCTTGTTATATGGTTCGAATTCATTGAATAACATTTTGTCAAAGAGAAATATTCTGTTGACAGAGTTAGACAGTGAATTGGAATATAGTTCAAGTACCGGGCTGTCTACAATAAGGCTGATATACACGACATTGACAATCTGGCATGCATCAGAAAGCCATGGGAAAAAGTTAATTGTGAATACAAATGTATAATTATTATTCATTAATTTAGGAGAAACGATTGATACACATTCGCCTGGTAATAAATTTTTTTTGCTTATCTCAATAGTTTCTTCATCAACATCAAGTCCTAATCTTTTGAAAGAATCTATAACATCAGGTTCGCAGATACTGCCATATCTGTAAAAATATATTTTCATAGGAACCTCCAACTCTATATTTATGTTAATCATTATACAATAACAGTGTTGGCATTTTCTACGCTAAATGCTATAATTTTTTATATTTGATGCAGTATTTATGACTATTTTTAGAAACGGAGAAAATCATGACAGATAAAAATACATTTTATAATATGTTAAAGAATAATGCGCAGAAACATCCGGATGCTGTGGCTGTAGTATATGACACAATGAAAGTTACTTATGCGAAGCTTTTTGATGATGTGACTAAGAAGGCATTACATTTTCAGAAATTTGAAGGAAAGAGGATTGCAATATTCGGGCCGGCATCTTACAGGTGGATTGTTAATATGTTTGGAACGATTGTTGCGGGAAAGGAGCTTGCACTTGTTGATTTCTTCCTTCCTCATGATTCGAGGGTTGACCTTCTTAAGAAAACCGATGTCAATTACACATTGACATCAACTAACCAGTATATTCTGTCGGATGAGAATTCTATTATTATATCAAGTGCAGAAAGGGATGATGTTGAAGGACTGATATATGATGAGAATACCGTTGAGGGCGACATTATAATGTTCACAGCAACAGCAGGTGAATGTGACAAGCCGGTTGTTTTGTCAGTGGACAATATTCTTAATACAGCTAGTGAAATAAGCAGCAGGGTGGAATGTACAGAGGATGATATTGTGCTTGCACAGATTCCTCTGCATAATGAATTTGGTCTTATATACAGTCTTATATGGCCACTATGCTGTGGAGCTATGGTGTGTATAGGAAGAGGTTTGAGACATATTGATGCAGACACTTATTATTACAACCCGACTATTCTAATAGGCACACCATCGATGATTGATTATCTCAGAGCTGTAAGTGGATTTAACAGTGAACTTAACACTATTATAATAGGCGGAGCAAGCTGTCCGTTCAGGCTTTTTGAGAATCTGTGTGACAGTGATTTAAAGGTTTATAATATATATGGAATGACAGAGACATCAGGCTGTGTGGGTGTTAATGAACTGTATGATGGTTCTTATACACTTTTTGATAAAGATGCGGTTACAATTGCTGAAGACGGGGAAATTCTTGTGAAAGGTCCGTGCGTTATGAAGGGATATTACAAGGATGATGAAGCCAACAATAAAGTGTTAAGGGATGGAGTGTATCATACAGGTGATTACGGACGGATTAATAATGCAGGTAGACTTGTGTTATTACAGCGTAATCCTGATATTATACTGCTTCCTACAGGAGAGAAGATAAGCCGAGTAAGAACGAATGAACAGATTACGGCTATTAACGGAGTTGCTGAAGGGTTTATCACATTTTACAATAACAGGCTTACAGCGATTATTGTACCTATTGATAAGGGAGCAACAGAGGATATATTTAAGCGACGGATTGATAAGTATAATGAAAAGAAGGGATACCGCTGGGAGATTCAGAAGATAATTCTTGCCAAAGAACCACTTCCGAGAAAGGCGGATGGAAGTATTAATGAGGAAGCAGTGTACGAGCTTATTGAAAAATATGGCAAATAAGCAATTCACATAACTGACAAGGGTTAAGTTCCCACCCAGAATGCCGATATATATTCAAAAGGTTCATAAAGAAAGGTGATTAGAATCATGGATGATTACAGACAGCAGCAGATAGATGTACTTAAGGAAGCTGTTCCTTACAGTGAGAAGCTTATTGGAGCAATAGAGAAAGTCTCAGATGAACTTGCGGGAGTTCCTTTTCCAGAGACACATGATGCAGTGAATGTTATTATCGAAGGTCTTAACTGGCTTTTTGAAGTATATAACGGAACTAAGGATATTATTGAGGCATGTGCAGTTGATGAGGCAGAAGCTAATTCTGGTGTTAAGGAGCTTTCAGAGGCTGTAAAGGCTGATGATGATGTGGCTGTTTCTAAAGCGCTTGTAAGGCTTAGTACATTTGTTAAGCAGTTACATGATGCAGGAAGCAGACTGATTAATGCATAAATAATAAGAAACATAAAGGCATCCGCCGGTTTATGTATTACATGAACTAGACGGATGCCTTATTTTATATTATGGTAGTTAGATATAGCCATTAAACATCATGCCTGAGTAGGCAGAAAGATTATAAGGGTCATTCACAGGCTTGTGTGGATTCTTATAGGCGATAATTTTGTTGTTTACATAGTTCATAGGGTTTATGGAAATATCATCAGCCTTTCTTTGGATTGATTTCTTGAATGAATCCAGAGCATTAAATACATCGGAAAGTGTGCCGTCAGAAGCAGCTTTCTGAATAACCACTTTATTAACTTCAAGTGAACCCTCATCGTTTACTGTAAGCCCGTTGTGTTCAAGCTGTGGCTGGTAAGCCTTCATTATTCTTGAAAATTCCTTCTTTAACTTAGCGTTTCCTTCAAACTTATCATTCTCTTTATCAGCAGCAATTGAAAAAAGTCTGTTGTATCCCGAAACAAGTTCGCCAATACTTTCTGTTATCGAATCAGTATCTTCCCTGAGACTTATGGTTACAGGCTCTTCCGTAGTACTGTTGAAGTTTATTGCAAATGCTTTATTAATTGTAATGTCATTCGATGCCGAAGACCGTTTCTCTCCATTAATTGAAAATATTGCATTAGATGGATACTGTGATACTCTGTCTAAGCCAAATGCATTAATGAAGTTAGTATTATTCTTCATTGTTGGTTCATCAAAGCCTTCAACGAAATCAGGATTATTGGTCTGGATATCGTTGTTAGGACTGATGTTAAATATCGTCGGCTTAATGCCATTTATACCAGTCATGTCTGACACTATTGAGAGAGCGGTATTGCCAAGGCTGTCTTCATTAACGCTGGCTGCTAATCCGATGTTCGACCTGTTGATGAGTCTCGCCAGCTTATTCTGTATGTCAGAATTACTTTCTTCCTCATCTACCGTAAATTGGAATTCATAGGTCAGGTTATTGATGTTAAGGTCAAATGAATAATCACCTGGCTCTACAGCACGATTGTTAGGCTGTAAGAAATTACCGGTGTTAATCTGGCTGGTTGCCAGCTGCTTTACATCAATTTCAAAGCTTGAACTGTCAGGTGAAGTGCTGTCGCCTATGTATTCTGCGGTTACACTTTGTGGGTTGCTGGATACTGCTGATTTCTTAAATACCATGCCACGACCGTCGCTTCCGGAAAGATCATTGGCAATGTTACTTAATTCCCTGGCATTCTCTTTAAGGTCGATTGCATATTTCTGCGCAGCCTCTGACATATCTGTCTTATATGTAGGAGTCTGACTGTTAGATTTCAGAACTCTGCCGTATGTATTCTTTAATTGTGCTTTAGTGTGTGTGTCGTACTTTGAGTTAGTCTTATGTCCATACTGGGCAAGATAATAGCTGTACACGCTGCTGATCATAACAGTCACCTCCTTGTCTGTAATAATCTTTAGAAAAAAGGAAATCCATTTCCTTATATATATCGTATTTATTTGTACAAATATTATAATATGAAGTGCATTTTTTGTCACTATATTTTCTTTAAAAAAGTTGTTGACGAGTTGGATTATACTGTGCTATATTAGAACGGCTATGGAAGCGGTCTTTTTTGCGTGCCTGAAATTCAACAACCCAACATTGAGAGGGCGGGCAAAGAAACCAATTGGTGTTTTAACACCTACAAAAATAATAATTGGAGGTGGAAGTTGTGCGAGTAAAGATAACATTGGCATGTACTGAGTGTAAACAGCGTAATTACAACATGACTAAGGAAAAGAAAGCTCATCCAGACAGAATGGAAACAAAGAAGTATTGTAAGTTCTGTAAATCACACACATTACACAAGGAAACAAAGTAATTAGTACAGTGAGGAGTATTTCATGGGTGATACTGTAAAAGCTAAGAAGCAGAAAAAGAACTGGTTCAAAGGTTTGAAAGCTGAATTTTCAAAGATTATTTGGCCAGACCGTCAGTCGCTTACTAAGGAAACCGTAGCTGTATTGGCTGTGTCCGTATTATTAGGTGTAATCATTGCAGTTGTGGATTTGATTGTCCGCTTTGGAATTGAGTTCATTGTAAAATAAGGGATAGGTGATTGTATGGATGACGCAAAATGGTATGTAGTTCACACTTACTCAGGTTATGAGAATAAGGTGAAAGCTAACATTGAAAAGACAGTTGAAAACAGAAATCTTCACGATCAGATTCTTGAAGTTATCGTTCCGCTTGAAACAGTAGTGGAGATTAAAGATGGCTCTAAGAAAGCTGCTCAGAAGAAGATGTTTCCTGGATACGTTCTTGTAAAGATGGTAATGAACGACGATAGTTGGTATGTTGTCAGAAATACAAGAGGTGTTACAGGGTTTGTTGGTCCTGGATCAAAGCCAGTACCACTTACACCAACAGAGATTAAGAATCTTGGCATAAGCCTTGAGGAAGAACAGGAAGTTAAGCCTGTTATCCAGTTCGCTGGCAAGGTCGGCGATAAGGTTATGATCCTCTCTGGTGCATGGGAAGATACAGTTGGTGAGATTACTAACATTAATGAGGGCAAGCAGTGCCTTACAATTAATGTTGAGATGTTCGGTCGTGAAACACCGGTCGAAATTGATTTCACAGATGTGAAGTTATTGTAAGAAGCAGTCCCGATCCTGGGACGTGGGAGACCAGAATGAATTTACTGCGTAAATTCATTCACAAGAATTGCCTGATGGTCAATTCTTGAGGAGTGAATATTGCAGGACGTATTATGATGGTCGCCAATTACCACATTTATTTTTAGGAGGTGCCAAAATGGCAAAGAAAGTAACAGGATATATTAAATTACAGATTCCTGCCGGCAAGGCTACACCAGCTCCACCAGTTGGTCCAGCACTTGGTCAGCACGGTGTTAACATCGTAGAATTCACAAAGCAGTTCAATGCTAAGACAGCAGATCAGGGAGATCTTATCATACCTGTAGTTATTACAGTTTATGCTGATAGAAGCTTCAGCTTTATTACAAAGACTCCACCTGCAGCAGTACTTCTTAAGAAGGCTTGCAACATTAAGTCAGGATCAGGCGTACCTAACAAGACTAAGGTTGCTACTATTAAGAGAGCAGAAGTTCAGAAGATCGCTGAGCTTAAGATGCCAGATCTTAACGCTGCATCTATTGAAGCAGCTACTTCTATGATCGAAGGAACAGCTAAGAGTATGGGTATCGTTGTAGAGGACTAATCTACATTTGATTCATGATTATTGTGGGAGGAAAGATAGAATCCTTCCGATATTACCACTAGGAGGTTTATAATGAAAAGAGGAAAGAAATACGTTGAGGCAGCCAAGAATATTGACCGCCAGACATTATACGAAGCAGCAGACGCTATCTCATTAGTAAAGAAGAACGCTACTGCTAAATTCGACGAGACAATCGAAGCACATATCAGAACAGGTTGTGATGGACGTCACGCTGAGCAGCAGATCAGAGGAGCTGTTGTTCTTCCACACGGAACAGGTAAGACTGTACGTGTATTAGTATTTGCTAAGGGTGCTAAGGCTGATGAGGCTCTTGCAGCTGGAGCAGATTTCGTTGGCGGTGAGGAACTTATTCCTAAGATCCAGAACGATAACTGGTTCGAGTTCGACGTTGTTGTTGCAACTCCAGATATGATGGGTGTTGTAGGTCGTCTTGGTCGTGTACTTGGACCGAAAGGTTTAATGCCAAACCCGAAAGCTGGTACTGTAACAATGGACGTAACAAAAGCTGTTAACGACATTAAAGCAGGTAAGATCGAGTATCGTCTTGACAAATCCAACATCATCCATGTTCCGATCGGAAAGGCTTCCTTTACCGAGGAGCAGTTAAGCGACAACTTCCAGACGCTTATGGGAGCTATCACAAAGGCTAGACCTAGCACACTGAAAGGTCAGTATCTGAAGAGCGTTACAATCGCTCCGACAATGGGACCTGGTGTTAAGCTTAACCCGATTAAATTAGCTCAGTAATAAATTTTAAATACCCTGTACAGAGGAAACTTTGTATGGGGTATTTTTTTATACATTTATACACCTTGATTTTTGGGGGCAAAAATCCTACAATAAGGCACAAACAGAGTTGTAACAGACCGAAAGCTCATCAGAGCTTTTTCATATAGATTTTACAGAAGAAAATACTGATCATGTTAATATAAAAAAGATGGGGAAAACGTTTCTGTAAGTAAAACTTACAGATGAATTTGTCGGAACAGGGAGTATAAATTGAGATCAAAAAAGCGTAAAGCGAAGAAAATAAAAAAACAGGTAAACAAAATAAAAATGATACTCTGCCTGGTGGTAGAGGCTATCGTGATCCTGACACTTGTAGTGATTATCGGCTGGAATAAAGGGGTAGGTGACTGGATGGAGTCTCTGCAGAGACCGGTTGTCCGTAAG
>OIZF01001269.1_pt1 | contig 15138 bp, 16 predicted proteins | sample 1588471 | NCBI WGS metagenome assembly OIZF01 (sample SAMN03283279) | human gut metagenome | biome: human-associated habitat; material: feces | host: Homo sapiens | place: Peru | collected 2012
TTCATCAATATCTTGCTTTTGGGCTAGGAAGTTAAGCAGTTCTGTGGTAAACTGAGTCATAGGAATAAATCTCTTTCTAGTAATGTCTCGCAACTCTACTATTGCGGTCTTTGAAAAATCTGTAAATACAGTAAATAAAGAACTCTATCTCATTGACGGAGCTAGCCACATCCAAACTTATTGGAAAGAACCTTACGTTACTCAAGAGAGTGAAAAATTGATCGAATTTTTCGGTCAATATCTAGATTAATTTTCTATTAAAACAGATTATGATACAAGACAACTTTTAACTTTAGGAGAATATAATCATGACAAAAGAACGTTTAGTAGCTTTTACTGATGCTGTCATTGCCATCATCATGACCATCTTAGTGTTGGAATTACATAAACCAGAGGTGCTAACCTTGAATGCCCTTTGGGACTTGAGAGTGGAGTTTTTTGCCTATACTTTGTCCTTTTTCTGGATTGGCATTATGTGGTTCAATATGCATAAGGGCTGGCATGACGTGGAGAAGATTTCAGACAAGGTAGTTTGGAACACCCTATTTTTACTCTTTTTTTCTTCTTTTTTTCCATACATGACTAGCCTAGTAGCTCAGAATTTTGAAAATAAGATAGCACAAGTATTTTATGGGATAATTATTTTGCTTGTTACAACTTTTAATATAATGATGTATCAATCTTTATTAGAAATTCCTGAAAATAAGAAGATTGAAAAATTTATTATACAGAGACGAAAATGGATGGGTTATGATGTTATCATTAAAATGATTGGTTTAATATTAAGTATTACTATTTTCCCTCCAGCAATGATTTTCAGTATATTACTTAACATGATGTTAATTGGACTTATTTCTTATTTAAATGTAAAAAAATAGTCACTAATATATGAATCTACACCTAAAATTGAAGATTCTTTAGAAATTTAACTAAAACAACTTCCGATTGCCTAAATTATCTATGCAATTTAAAAATTGGAAGTTATTTTATTTTGTCCAATTAGGACAATATATCAAATTTTTCCTAATTATATTCTTTACTTTCCTTCCAGAGCCTCCTCGTTAGGAAAAAGAACCTTCTTTTTCGTTAGACGTTTGATTTCTTTGTTGAGAGACTCAATGCAGTTTGTCGAATAAATGCTGTGCCAAATCTGGTAGGGAAACTGATAAAAAGTTAAAAGATTATCCTCATTCTCCAGACTTTCCATGACTTTCCTATACTTTGGTTTCCATTCAGCGATAAAGTCCTCCAAAGCTTGGACTGCCATTTCTAAATTTCCAGCACGATAAATCATTTTAAATTGCTCCAGAATAACCGCTGAAGTGGATAGAACCTATTCAGGTCTGACTTCTGATTTAAATTGTCAGCGTAAAATGTTTATTGACTCCTCTGATGAACTTGAATTGCATTTTGTTCTTGATAAATTTTCTATTGAACTCTTTGTTAATGATGGGGAGAAGACAATGACGACTGAAATCCAAACACCTCTAGCTTCAAATGGTATTCGATTTAATAGTCTTGGCGAAGCAAAAGTTACTATTGAGAAGCATGACATTGTGATAGATTAAGTAAAGATTCCTAAGGTGAAATCTCCGTATCTTAGGTGATAATATAAAAGACTTTCTGAGTTAGGTACTCAGAAAGTCTTTTTGTATACTTTGAAGGAAAACATAAATGAATTTTGGAGTGCTCAACTCTGACGGCTAACCTTTGAAAACACCTCATTTTTATGCTACTATGAAAGTTATGAAAAAACAGTTACAAGGCTTGACGCAGGTGGAGGTCAAGCGGCGGATAGATGCCGGTAAAACAAATCATTTTAAAGCAAAAACTGGCTCCAGCAACTGGGAGATTTTTAGGCGTAATGTCTTTAACTCCTTTAATATGCTCAATTTTGCTATTTTTGTGGCCTTGATTGCTGTTCAGGCTTGGTCGAATCTCTTTTTCTTCGGAATCATTGTGCTTAATGCCTTTACGGGGATGATGACAGAGTTGCGTGCCCGTCGCATGATTGATAAGCTCAATCTCATGAATAAGGATCAGATCCGTGTGGTGCGTGATGGCGAGGTGACTTCTATTGATCCTCAGGATATTGTCTTGGATGATATCATGCTCTTGTCTGCGGGTGAGCAGGTGCCTAGTGATGCCGTGGTTGTTGATGGGATGGCTGAGCTCAACGAGGCTATGCTGACGGGTGAGAGTGACCTTATTCTCAAGAAGGATGGGAAGGAGTTGCTCTCAGGTTCTTACCTTGTGAGTGGTCAGGTTTATGCTAAGGTTATTAACGTAGCCGAGGATAATTATGCCAATAAGCTCATGCTAGAGGCCAAGACGCATAAGCCAATCGTGTCACGTATCCTCTATAATATGGATAAGATTGCTAAGTTTACGGGCAAGATTGTGATACCGTTTGGGCTTGCGCTCTTTTTTGAGGCTTACTTGATTAAACAGCTCTCTCTTCAAGAGTCGGTAGTTACCAGTTCGACAGCCCTTCTGGGAATGTTGCCTAAGGGAATTGCCCTTTTGACAATTACCTCTCTTTTGACGGCCGTTATTAAGCTTGGAATGAAACATATCCTGGTGCAGGAGATGTACTCTGTCGAAACCTTGGCGCGTGTCGATGTGCTTTGTTTAGATAAGACAGGGACGATTACACAAGGAAAGATGACCGTTAAGGGTCTGGAACTACTATCAGAGCGTTTTACGAAAGAGGAGTTGGAGCGCTTGCTTGCGGCTTATATGCAGCATAGCAAGGATAACAATGCAACGGCTCAGGCGATTCGAAATGCCTATGAAGGTCTGGAGCATCATTATCAGGTAGGGGATGTTATTCCATTTTCAAGTGATCGTAAATGGGGTGCTATGAGCATTGACGGGGTCGGAACTCTCTTTTTGGGAGCACCTGAGATGCTTCTTAAGGAAAATCCAAAAGCAGTCGATCAGGCGCAGGCTCGTGGTTCTCGTGTTTTGATTTTGGCATGGAGTCAGTCAGCGGTTGATACAGAGACCATGAGTTTGCCGAATGACGTTGAAGCCTTGACCTTGCTCGAAATTGCCGATCCTATTCGTGAGGATGCTGCAGAAACTTTGGAATACCTACGTTCAGAAGATGTGACGCTTAAGATTATTTCTGGTGACAATCCTGTGACGGTTTCTCATATTGCCCACCAGGCTGGTTTTGCGGATTATCAAAGCTATATTGACTGTTCTAAGGTCAGTGATGAGGAGTTGGAGGCTTTGGCTGAAGATACGGCAATCTTTGGCCGCGTATCTCCACATCAGAAGAAGTTGTTAATCCAAACGCTTAATGCCAATGGGCATACCACAGCTATGACTGGTGACGGTGTCAACGATATCTTGGCACTACGTGAAGCGGACTGTTCGATTGTTATGGCTGAAGGGGATCCCGCTACTCGTCAGATTGCCAACTTGGTGCTTATGGATTCTGAGTTTAAGGATATTCCTGAAATTCTATTTGAGGGACGTCGTGTGGTTAATAATATTGCCCACATTGCACCTATTTTCCTCATCAAAACGGTTTATTCCTTCCTTTTGGGACTTATCTGTATTGCCAGTATTGTTTTTGGAAAGGCAGAGTACCTCTTGGTCTTCCCATTCATTCAGGTTCAGATGACTTTAGCGGGGCAATTTATCGAGGGTCTTCCACCATTTATTTTGACCTTCGAACGTAATATTCGACCTGTTGAGAAACATTTCCTCAGACGTTCGCTTCAGTTGTCTATTCCTAATGCCTTGATGCTGGTTATCAGTGTTCTTATTTTCCATCTATCTCAGGTCTATCTTGGCATGAGCAATACGGACATGCTGACGCTGTCTTACTATATGATGGGATCAACGGGTGTCCTTGCCGTTATTCGTGCTTGTATCCCGTTGAATAAGGGACGTGTGGCCTTGATTATTTACTCAGTCTTTGGTTTCTTAATCAGCTCTTACTATCTTCGAGATGTGATTGAAATTTCGACACTTAATAGCTACACCTTACCAATCTATCTGGTAGCAATGGCTATCTGTACACCGCTTTTCTTCTGGATTAGCTACAAACAAGGTGCTTTCCAAAAAACATAAGTCAAAACTCGAGCTTGGTAACAGGCTTGAGTTTTTTTGATACCTCAACAGTAGAAACGGTCTTGATGTGTATGAGGTATGGTACAATAGAGGCATGAAAACAGTAGGGCACTTGACGCCAAAAGTCATTAAAGCTTTTGATTTGAACTACAAGCCTGGTGAAGAAATCACGCTGTCTGCACAACGTAAGAAGCATATGGAAAAACATCGCCAGGAATTCAGTGATTTTGATGCCACCTATGAACGTATTCCAGAGATTATTGCTCATCCGGACTATATCGGTCGCCATCCTAATGGCCAGTCCTTGGAATACATCAAACGTATTGATGGTAATGTTCTGGTAGCGGTCAGATTATGTGATAAACTTAATGTCCGTACCATGTTTGTGATTAAAGATTCTAAGCTGAAAAATTATCTAAATGCTGGTAGAGCTAAGAAAATGTGATATAATATAGATAAGAAATAACAACGAGGGCGGAAGAGGCAGCCGCCGCACCTTCGGGTCTGAAAGAGATGCAGGACTGTCACCCTGCCGTTGTTTATCAATCCAAGAAGTCCCTTTGGGGGCTTTTTTGCGTAGCAAAGGTATCGATTCTTACAAAAATACCAAAAGTGTATTGACAAAAATAAAAAAAACTGTATATAATAACTTTAAAAGTAAGCGCTTACTTAATGTAACAGTTGACTTATGAAGGTTTAGAAATGTTATGCATAGTTTATGTCATTTTATTTCCTTCATCGCAATTACTTTAAGGAGAATACTTATGAGAAAAAATATGAAATCGTTAATGGTTTTGGCTCTTGCTGTGACTTCTTTTGGGACTTTGTCTGGAGTTGCTGCAGCTACGCAGTATCCAGGTGGTGGTGTTTGGACTTACGGGGCTTCTAACGGTGGTGCTTTTTCGAATTACTATCATGGTTCGAAATATCATAGTTCAACTGTAGTTAGTCGTTGGACCTCTAAATCTAGTAAGGCCTATGCTTATGCCGGTCAGACTTCGTATGCTTTTATTAAAACGTCTTTTGGCGAGCAGGCTGCCTTTTACTATAACTATAATTAATTAAGTAACGGTGACTAGGTTGAATGTAATATGTCAACCTAGTTTTTGTTTCCTTGTAATGGTTCCATTTTCGACCGTAAACTTTATTTCAATACAAAGATATATAATTGTTCCGTTTAGGAGGTTTGTATGAAACGTGTTTTTATATTCATCTCGACTATCCTGTTTTCTTGCTACTTAGTCACAATGATTGTTCAACAAAATCAGCAAATATCTTTTTCGAGTTATAATGCTGTAGATGTGACTGGTCAGGCTTTGACTGATCATAAGGTATCTAATCGCAAGGAAGTAACAGATGCTTTAACTAATTTAGCTAATGAGCATAATAGCTTAATTGCTAGACGGATTGTTCAACCAAATGAAAAGGGTGAAATAGATTTTCGTTATCAGTTTTACGGACACGTTTCTCCACCTTCTAATTTAAAAAGGGCTTCTCAGGAGAGTGCTGAAGGCAGTGATATAGTTAGTAACTATCTAATTGTCTCAGGTGATTTAAAGGGAGCAGAACTTATCTCGACATTCAGTCAGCTTGGCTATAATGCGGTTGATTTTTCTTCTTATTCAATACTGTCTTTACTTTTAACAATATTATTGAATGAGGTTTCACTTATTAGTTTCGCATTATTTTTGTTGACCTTTGCTTCACTAGTGTTGATTTACCGAATAAAGGATTTAAGGGATGCGGGAATCAAGCTTGTTTCGGGGCAAAGCATGATGAAAGTAATGTTATCATCATTTATCGTTGATTCTAGGCAGTTATTGATTGCATATTGTTTATCTATTCTTATTGGGGGAGTAGGTTTGTGGCATTTTCGGATTTTGCAATCTTTGCCTATATTACTTTATTTTACAGGAGTAACTTTATATTTTTTTGCGCTATGTTTTATTTCTCTTGGGTTAAGTTTAATATATTTACTAGGGTTAAAAGCAACTTCTTTAGTTGAAGTTATGAGAGGGCGCCTCCCCTTAAGAAGACTTCTAGGAGTGATGTTCTTAGGACAATTCGTTGCAATTGTAGTTGTTGGTATTACTGTAGGTACGTTGTTGAACAGTTATCAAGATTTTGTGCAATTAAATAGTGCTAAAGAAGAGTGGTCTATAAATAGAAATTACTACCAGCTATCTTATAGTTATAGCTCTGCCTTTACACAAGGTAAGGAAGAAGAAAAGCAGAATAAGTCTTGGTATGACTTCGCAAATCGTACTCTAAAGGACGATAAAGGGCTATTTGTAAAAACAAATTTACGTCAGTTCTTAGTATCAAATATAGCTAATGGGGTTAAAATAACAGACTATGTGCCTAATGGGAATACCATTTATGTTTCACCTAATTACTTGGAAAAGCAAAATGTTGGTGTCTCCGATGAATTTTTAGCACAAATGAAAAAACTTAAGCGTGGCGAATTTGGATTAATAATTCCAGAGAAGTTGAAGAATAGTAGGAAAGAGTTAGAGAGTATATATTCAGAATATATGTCAGGTTTCTCAAGTCGTAGTCTAAATCCTCATAGTCATCACTTATTTAAGGTATCGGTCTCTACCGAATTCGTAAAAGATAAGAAAAAGCGTTTTTTGTACAATACAGATAGTGACATACCTATGCAATTCCTTAATGATCCTATTATTGTTGTGACTACACCTGAAGCAATGGGAGATACACCAAGTAGTCAGTTATTTTGGGGAACAGAAGTAGGTTCGGGACTACACATGACGGGCTATAAGGATAGCATTGATTTACTTAAACAAGGTGGTGTTTATCAGTGGGTTTCTTATTTGACTAATAATCGTAATAGCTACTATAAGATTCTTTCAGAGAGTCGTAGTCGCCTTGCTTTTCTATTAATTGGTGTTTTATTAGGTTTATTGACCTCTATACTTTTATTTGACAGTATGAACCTTCTTTACTTTGAGCAATTTAGAAAAGAAATCTTTATCAAGCGATTATCTGGTATGAGGTTTGAAGAAGTGCATTTTAACTATCTTTTTTCACAAATCTGTGTTTTAGGTGTTGCACTTGTGTTTTTGATTTTCTTGACTCATCATTTGATTATGAGTTTACTTATAGTTTCCTTGTTTATTATCAACATGTTTACCATTTTATACAGACAGACGCTTACTGAGAGTAGAACTTCAGTCAGTGTTTTGAAAGGAAAGTAATATGATTGCAATTAAGAAACTAAGCAAATATTTTGGTAAGCGAGTTATTTTTGATGATTTAAATTTATCTTTTGATAAAGGAAAGATATATGCGCTTATCGGAGAAAGTGGCTCTGGGAAAACAACTCTTTTAAATATTCTGGCAAAACTAGAGACTTATGATAGTGGTTCTGTCACTTATGATGGTACAGACTTGAAAGAGATTAAATCTCAAGTCTATTATCGTGATTATTTGGGTTATTTGTTCCAAAACTTTGGGCTTATTGAAAATGATAGTATAAGTTACAACCTGGATTTGGGGTTGGTAGGAAAGAAACTCAGAAAGAATGATATTCAAGAATGCAAAGAAAAAGTGATGAAAGATGTTCATCTGGAACATTTAAATCTTAATCAAAAAATATACGAATTATCTGGTGGAGAAGCACAGCGTGTTGCTCTGGCTAAACTTTTTTTGAAAAATCCTCCTATCATACTAGCTGATGAGCCAACAGCTTCTTTGGATCCTGATAATGCTCAAGAAATTATGGACTTAATTCGATCACTAAAAAATCCAAATCGTATTATTATTATTGCTACCCATAATCCAGGTATTTGGGAACAAGCAGATCAAGTAATTCGATTAAATAAGATTCGATATAACAACTCTAACGACGATATTAGTTAGTTTTAATATCGAGAACCTAGGTTAAGAGGTATTTTGACTTATTCTCATAAGATATCCTGAGGAGATGCAAATACCATATAATGTAAGAAATAAAGTCAGTTGGGTCGTTGAAATTGTCAAAATTAACAGAAAATTCTTGACATCCCTCTAAAAAGGAGTACAATAGTTAGTAAATCAGAAAGTAACTGGTCTTAGATTTTCAGGGAGCCTGCGGTGATTGTGAGTAGGTAATCGAGATGAGCGAACATTGGGCTGATTGGATGATAATGAGAAGGTAATACATATTCTTCTCGGTTGGCACCCCTTACCGTGCAACTCCTTGTTAGAGGAGATAGAGATGATGGTCGTTTTTTTGGAGACCATTAACTGAGGTGGTACCGTGTTAAACTAGATTTAATGCCCTCACAGAGTTTTTCTCTGTGAGGTTTTTTGTTTACTTTTATCTTTAAAGAAGTGTTATTTCATTATTCAATGAAAGGTTGGGTATTTATGGATGCATTAAGCGATATTCGAATTGATATTGATAATATTGATAGACAGTTGCTTCGACTACTGGCCCAACGTCAAATACTTGTGGAAAAGGCAGGACGGCTTAAGCCCAAGGGAGACAAGGTTGCTGTCCAGGCTAGTGATCGTGTTGCCCAAGTGATAGCAAACCGTCGTAAGGAGGCACTAGAGCTTGGCTTATCGCCAGATGTGGCTGAAAGTGTTTGGAGAAGCATGATTAAAGCATTTATTGCTTTGGAAGAGAAAGTGAACAAAGAATAATAATGGTGCCGATACATCCTATAAAGGAGCCTTGTATCAGTCTTATTACTCTCGATAAACCAGTTTGAAAGGAAATATTATGAGAAAAATTTTACCAGCCGATACCTTAACACCAATCTTGGCTTATATGCGTGTTCAAGGGGAACACAAGGTTATCCTTGAATCTATTCCTCGTGAGAAGGAAAATGCACGTTTTTCTATTGTTGCCTACAATCCGGTCTTTGAAGTAACCTTCAAGGATGGTGTTCTTTATGAAAATGGTAAGGCGATTGATCAAGATCCTTTCGAATACTTGGACCAAGTAACAGTCAAGGGCATCAAGTCTGACCTACCTTTCGCAGGTGGTGCTATCGGGTTTGCAGGCTATGACATGATTGGTCTCTATGAAAATATCGGTGAGATTCCAGAAGATACGATTGGAACACCTGATATGCATTTCTTCATCTATGAGTCTTATTTGATTTTTGACCACAAGAAGGAAAAGGTTTATGTGGTTGAGGACAATATCTACTCTGGTCGTGACAACGATGCGGTGCGTCAAGCTCTTGGTCAGGTGGTAACCAACCTCCAGACTCAGGCGCCAAACGAGTTTACGCCTCAAGCCTTGCAAGCCTTGCAATTTTCAAATCATATCGAAAAAGAAGTCTTCATGGATATGGTGGCTAAGGCCAAGAAACTTATTCGTGAGGGAGATATGTTCCAATGTGTGCTTAGCCAACGCTTTTCAGCGGACTTTGAGGGAGATCCTTTGGATTACTACCGTAACTTGCGTGTGACCAACCCATCAAACTATCTTTATTTCTACGATTTTGGAGATTATCAGGTGATTGGTGCTAGCCCAGAGAGTTTGGTTTCAGTGAAGAATGGAGAGGTGGTAACCAATCCGATTGCTGGAACTCGCCCTCGTGGTACCAATGAGGCGGAAGACGCTGCTTTGGCAGATGAACTCTCACATGATGTCAAAGAAACTGCGGAACACCGTATGTTGGTTGACTTGGGACGTAATGATATTGGTAAGATTGCTAAAAATGGTACGGTCAAGGTGACCAAGTATATGGAGGTTGAGTATTTCCGCTATGTGATGCACCTTACCAGTGTGGTTAAGGGGCAACTCTTGCCGGAATTGACAGCACTTGATGCGCTTAAATCAACCCTACCAGCTGGAACCGTATCAGGAGCACCTAAGATTCGTGCCATGCGCCGTATCTATGAGCTTGAGCAGGAAAAACGTGGTATTTATGCGGGAGCTATTGGTTATCTGTCTGCGACAGGAGATATGGACTTTGCCATTGCCATCCGTACCATGATTCTCAAAAATCAAAAAGCCTATGTTCAAGCAGGTGCAGGTGTTGTTTACGATAGTGTTCCTGAAAATGAATTTTACGAAACGATTAACAAGGCGAAAGCTATGACAAGAATAGGAGATGCCCAATGATTTTATTAGTTGATAACTATGACTCTTTTACCTATAATTTGGCACAATACCTAGGGACATTTACAGAGGTAAAGGTCTTGCGTAACGATGATGAGAACCTCTATGAAGAGGCGGAAAAAGCTGACGGGTTAGTCTTTTCACCGGGTCCAGGTTGGCCAGCTGATGCGGGTAAAATGGAAGCCTTGATTAAGGATTTCGCTGGTAAAAAACCGATGATGGGAATTTGCTTGGGGCATCAGGCTATTGCGGAAACTTTTGGTGGTAAACTTGGCTTGGCTAAAAATGTCATGCATGGAAAACAAAGTAACATCACTTTTGAAACGCCATCGCCTATTTTCAAGGATATCGACAATGATGTCCCAATCATGCGTTACCATTCCATCGTTGTTGACCAAATGCCAGAGGGCTTTGATGTGACAGCTATCACAACTGATGATCAAGAAATCATGGCCATTCAACATAAGGAGCTACCTATTTACGGTTTGCAATATCACCCAGAAAGTATCGGAAGTCCAGATGGGCTTAAGATGGTTGAAAATTTCGTAAAAATTGTTGCAGGCTAGTTGGACAGTTTTTGGACTAGATTTGTCTACGCTCAAAACCTCTCGCGTGCATCAGAAAATATTGAACAGTTTTTAAAAGGAAAACAGATATGAAAGAAATATTCCTACAAATCTCAAACCGTCAAGACTTGTCTCAAGACCAAGTCCAAGCAGTCTTTGACCGCATTCTCAAAAATGAAGTCTCAGAAAGCCAAATCGCTGCCTTCCTTATGGGGCTTAAGACTAAGGGAGAAACAGCAGATGAAATCACAGGTATCGTGCGTGCCCTCAAATCACATGCGACTGTCTTGCCTGAGACTTTCACAGATGCTATGTGTAACTGTGGAACTGGTGGGGACCAGTCTTATAGCTTCAACATTTCGACTACTGTTTGCTTTGTCCTAGCAGCAGGCGGTATTCGTATGGCCAAGGCTGGTAACCGTTCGATTTCCTCTAAATCTGGTTCGGCTGACGTCCTTGAAGCCCTTGGAATCAACGTTGCGGCATCACCAGAAACCCTATCTAAAGCACTTGACAAGGTTGGTTTGGCCTTTATCTTTGCTCAAACCATGCATCCAGCTATGCGTTTTATCGGTCCAGCTCGCCAAGCTCTTGGGATTCCAACGATTATGAACTTGGTTGGGCCACTGGCTAATCCGCTTGACCTTGAGACACAACTCATGGGGCTCTATCGTGTGGAATTACAAGAAATTGTTGCTAATGCTATTCAACAGTTGGGACGTAAACGTGCGGTTATTATCACAGGTCCTGACAATATGGACGAAGCTGCCCTCTATGGCACTAACACCTACACCCTTTTGGAAGATGGTCACATCAGCCAGCACACTTTCACTTATGAAGATTTGGGTATGGAAAAGGTTGAGTTGTCTGACATCACAGGTGGCGATGCCAAGGAAAATGCAGAGATTCTCCTTAGTGTCTTGAAAAATGAAGCTAGTCCTTATCTTGAAACAACAGTGCTTAATGCAGGTCTTGGCTTCTTTGCCAATGGTAAGGTTGAGACTATTAAGGAAGGTGTAGAGCTTGCTCGTCAATTGATTGCGGACGGCTCAGCCCTAGAGAAACTTCGCCAACTCCAAGAGGTACAAGTATGAGTAAAGCCTTTCTCCCAACAATCTTAGAACAAAAAGAAAAAGAAGTGGCCCAGTTGGTCATGGAAGACTTGCAGCCCTTACGTCAGACCTATCGTCTTTATGATTTTCTCAAGTCAAATCAAAACAAGCTGCAAATTATTTCTGAAGTGAAAAAAGCTAGTCCAAGTATGGGTGATATTAACCTAGATGTGGATATTGTAGCTCAGGCCAAGACCTATGAGGAAAATGGGGCAGCCATGATTTCTGTTTTGACAGATGAGGTCTTCTTCAAGGGGGATATTTCCTATTTGAAAGAAATTTCGTCACAGGTGGCTATTCCAACCTTGGCTAAGGACTTCATTATTGATGAGAAACAGATTGTGCGTAGTCGTAATGCGGGTGCGACAGTCATTCTCTTGATTGTAGCGGCCTTGCCAGAGGCTCGCCTCAAGGAGCTCTACGATTTTGCGACAAGCCTTGGCTTGGAAGTCTTGGTTGAAACGCATAATCTGCCAGAATTGGAAGTGGCTCATCGTATTGGTGCTGAGATTATCGGTGTTAACAACCGTAATTTGGTTACTTTTGAGACAGACATCAACACCAGTCTTGAGTTATCAACGCATTTCAAGGACAAGCCTGTTTATATTTCTGAGTCGGCTATTTTTACAGGTCAGGATGCTGCCTTAGTTGCCCCATATTTTAATGGGATTCTAGTAGGAACTGCCCTTATGACGGCTGACAATGTGGCTGAAAAGGTCAAGGAGTTGCAAATTGACAAAGGTTAAAATTTGTGGACTATCGACACCAGAAGCGGTAGCAACTGCAGTTGAAGCAGGTGCTGACTACATTGGCTTTGTGTTCGCCAAGAGCAAGCGTCAAGTGAGTCTTGAACAAGCTCACGAGCTGGCTAAAGGGGTGACAGGCCAGACAAAAATCGTCGGTGTCTTTGTTTCACCAAGTCTTGAGGAACTGGAAAAAGCGATTGGTCAGGTTCCTTTAGATATCGTTCAGATTCATGGAACTTTTGATGAAGCTCTGATTCCAAAGATTTCAGTACCAGTTATTCGAGCTATTCAGATTTCGGATAGCGATTCTCAAGTCAAGAGCCAGGCGGATTATCTCCTCTTTGATGCTCCCATTGCTGGTAGTGGCCAGACCTTTGACTGGCAGCTTTTGGCTGACAAGCAGATTGAGCAGGATTATTTCATCGCTGGTGGCTTAACTGTGGACAATGTGGCAGAGGCCAAGGAAACTTTCCAACCCTATGCCTTAGATGTGTCCTCAGGTGTCGAGACAGATGGTCACAAAGATTTAGACAAGATTAAAGCATTTATAGAAAGAGTGAAAGCATGACATATCAACAACCTGATGCAAAAGGATTTTACGGAAAATTCGGTGGTCAGTTCGTTCCAGAAACGCTGATGACAGCCGTTATTGAATTGGACAAGGCCTATCGTGAAGCCAAGGAAGATCCAAGTTTCCAAGCGGAATTGGATGACCTCCTCAAAAACTATGTGGGCCGTGAGACACCTCTTTACCACGCCAAACGTTTGACTGACCATATCGGTGGAGCGCAAATTTATCTTAAACGTGAGGACCTTAACCACACAGGTGCCCACAAGATTAACAATGCCCTTGGTCAAGTCTTGCTTGCCAAACGTATGGGCAAGAAGAAAATCATCGCCGAAACGGGTGCAGGTCAACACGGTGTTGCAACAGCGACAGCCGCAGCCCTTTTCGACATGGATTGTACGATCTATATGGGTGAAGAAGATGTTAAACGTCAGGCGCTTAACGTTTTCCGTATGGAGTTGCTTGGTGCCAAGGTATTTAGCGTAACAGATGGTTCGCGCGTGCTTAAGGACGCTGTAAATGCTGCTCTTCGTGCTTGGGTTGCAGGTATCGAGGATACGCACTACATCATGGGATCTGCCCTTGGTCCTGCACCATTCCCAGAAATTGTTCGTGACTTCCAATCTGTCATCGGTCGTGAAGCTAAACGCCAATATGCAGAGATTTCTGGCGGTAAATTGCCTGATGCTGTAATGGCTTGTATCGGTGGTGGTTCAAATGCTATCGGTATGTTCTACCCATTTGTTAATGATAAATCAGTAGCCATGTATGGTGCTGAGGCTTCTGGTTTGGGGCTTGATACTGAAAAACATGCCGCAACCTTTGCCAAAGGCCGTCCAGGTATCCTTCATGGAGCGCTTATGGATGTCCTCCAAGATGCTCATGGTCAAATCATGGAAGCCTTCTCTATCTCAGCTGGTCTGGACTACCCAGGGGTTGGTCCTGAGCACTGTTATTTCAACGAAATTGGACGTGCGACTTACGACTCTATCACAGATGAAGAAGCTCTTGAAGGCTTCAAACTTCTGTCACGTTTAGAAGGTATTATCCCAGCTCTTGAGTCTAGCCATGCCATTGCGCTTGCGCAAAAAGTGGCAGCTAAGATGTCGCCAGACCAAAGCCTCATCGTCTGCCTCTCAGGTCGTGGGGACAAGGACGTTATGCAGGTTAAAGAACGTTTCGAAGCTGAAGCAGAAGGGAAATAAACCATGACAAAAACATTAACAAAACACCTACAAGCTATCAAAGACAGTAAACGCGGTATTTTCGTACCTTATATCATGGCTGGTGACCACGCTAAAGGTCTAGACGGACTCTTTGAGACCATTGCTCTCTTGGAAAATAGTGGTGTCTCAGCTATTGAGGTGGGTATTCCATGGTCAGACCCTGTGGCCGATGGTCCCGTTATTGAACTAGCAGGACAACGTAGTTTGGCTAAAGATGTGACTTTGACAGCTATTATCAAGAAGCTTCAAGAACAAAAAACACAGGTACCTTTGGTTATCATGACCTACATCAACCCAGTTTATCAATATGGTATTGAAGCCTTTGTTAAGGATCTTGCAGAGACATCTGTCAAGGGGCTCATTATTCCTGATTTGCCAGACGAACACGCTGACTTTATCACCCCTTATTTGAAAGACAGTGATATTGCTCTCGTGCCTTTGGTAAGCTTGACTACAGGTATTGACCGTCAGAAACAGTTGATTGATGGTGCAGAAGGCTTTATCTACGCCGTTGCCATTAATGGCGTTACTGGTAAGACTGGTAATTACCGTGATGACCTTGATAAACACTTGGCTAACTTGACTGCTCATGCTGACATTCCAGTTCTCACAGGTTTCGGTGTGTCAACAGAGGAAGACATCAAACGTTTTAACGCTGTGTCAGACGGTGTTATCGTTGGATCAAAAATTGTCCGTGACCTCCACGACGGTAAGGAAGAAGAAGTCGCTGAATTTGTTACATTCGGTTCACA
>OIZF01001271.1_pt1 | contig 15130 bp, 16 predicted proteins | sample 1588471 | NCBI WGS metagenome assembly OIZF01 (sample SAMN03283279) | human gut metagenome | biome: human-associated habitat; material: feces | host: Homo sapiens | place: Peru | collected 2012
TTTCTTTGACTCAAATCCAAGAAAGCCTTGCTTTTCAAACAGATAAGACTCTCGATGTTAGCGATATGAACGCCATCTTCTTGCAAGCTATGTTCTATCGCAAAACGATAATAGTCATCATCCATGAGTATTGCTGATAAACTTGAAAGGTCTTCATCCACAGGAATCGGGGTTATACGAACCTCCTCAGAGAAATTCATCAAACCAAGACTACGTGAAAAGAGTTCAACCTGATATGGGAAAGCAGGATTAGCAGGCTTCATAAAACGAAAATATTCATGCTTGGGTTCTACATTCTCATTAACACCCTTGTTACGCTGCTCGTAATTACCCATCTTTACGAACTCCCAGAATTTGGCAACAAACTCTGCAGATAAAGCCTCAACAATCAAAATGATGTCTATATCCTTTGTTGCACGAGGTACTTGGGCATACAGATCCTCATGGATTTCACATGCCGTACCGCCAATAATAACATAATTGTCTTCAAAGCCCTTAAAAAACTGCTTGAATGTATCTATTCCTCTTACCATGACATTGCATTTATCAATCGTTCTAACTCTATTTGTATTCGCTCATCTTCATTGTCTTTCAACGAAAGATAAAGCGAGAGTTTATCAACCACTCCTTCAGTACTTAACATCTTAGGGTTATACTTCCAAACTTGGATTTCATTTTCTCCAAACTGCTCATCTGTTACAACGTTCAAATTCTTCAACTCTTTCTTTGTTATAGCCCAACATTGTCTTGATTCTTCGTTTAACATAGTATAAGAAGCCAAGGCATTTACTCCACTTATCATCATCCCTTCAAGAAGAGCATCTGTATAATGAAGCTGCTCTATCGGAGAGACAAACATAGGCAGAGCCTTGTACCAAAGTTCCCTGTTGCTTAACTCTATTTGCACAGTCTTGGTCTTTACACCCTCTAATTTAATCAGATCCTTGGATGCAAGCCAACGCAAAGACTTGTTCACTGTCGCATAAGAAACACCAAACTTATCACTCAACTCATAACTACTTGTTCCAACTATTGAGCTTATTTGCAAATGATAAAGCAACAAACATTGGGCAAAATGAGGAATAGTTTCTTTTAGATCCGAGCCTATCTTTCTATCTGGTTTAATATCAAGCAAGAGAGATGGCAGAAACATTTGCTTGTCAGGAATGACAAAGTTGACTTTTTGTGCCACCAACCTTACCTTATTATAGGAAGATATACACGGAGTTATTAGTATAACAACAAGTTTTGTCTGTCTTTGTATAATATCCAATAACTTCTTCATTTGTGCAGGTGGCACAGAATCACCATCCTTTATGTAAGCCAACAAAACGAACTGCCCCAACAAACATCCTTCATAAAATGAGAAGTTAGAAGACACACTAATAGGAAGCCCTTCCAACAAACCCTTATTTGCTGGTTCTAAAGCAACATCTTCGCCTAACGTTTTGGCAAAATATGCTTCTGTTTCTTTTATGTAATATTTGATATTGCACATAATAACAACGCTAATATTATGTGCAAATATAATGATTATATTCTGAATACCAACAACAACGATAGAATAAATAGAATTTTTTAAGATATAAGTTACGACCTGTTTCAAGATAAAGTCGTACCTTTGCATCCAAAAATATATTGCATTGGAAAATAAAGACTATGCATACAAACAGGATTATTAAAAAATATTATGCCAAGAAAAGAATACACATCACTACCAACCAATTACCCCGTATGCGAGCATAACGACTGCCCAATGGCAACCAACTGCTTGCACCAGATAGCACACGCCATAATGTTGAAGAACGAGGAGTATCTGCGGCTCATCAACCCTACCAGATGCACTAAGGACACTTCATGCGCATATTATCGCAGCAACAGTCCGATGCTCTACGCTCGTGGCTTCACCAATTTTCAGCGACGCATGTTCCCCGATCAGTACAGACGTTTCATGGAGATTTGCGTCGGCGAATGGGGACGCAATCCTTACTTCGAGCGTCGACGTGGCGCACGTCTCATACCTATAAGCGAACAGGAATTCATACTGAAGGTACTGAAAATAGTGGGCGTAACCGAAGAAATGCAGTTCGATAGCTATGAGCAAGCTATCAACTGGTATGACTAACACATCCAACAGGTGCAACTAACGCATCTGTTCATTACAACTATCACAGTACTCTCCCCACGTAGTACTCGAGTAATCTCACCACTATACTCGAGTAATCTCGCTACTATACTCGAGTAATATATCCACAAGTACTCAAGTACTCTCGCACAAGTACTATAACAAACCTCAACATTAGAACAAAAAGATATATGATTACAGTTGATGGACTGACCGTCGAATTCGGTGGTACCACCCTATTTAAAGATATCTCCTTCCAAATCAATGAGAAGGACCGTATAGCTCTCATGGGCAAAAATGGCGCAGGCAAGAGTACGCTCTTGAAGATTATGGCTGGCGTACGACAGGCTACGCGTGGCACTGTTTCTGCACCCAAAGATTGCGTCATAGCCTATCTGCCACAGCACCTTATGACAGAAGACGGACGTACCGTCTTTGAGGAGACATGCCAGGCTTTCGCACATCTGCATGAGATTCAGGCTGAGATAGACCGCATAAATACCGAACTCACAACACGTACCGACTATGAGAGCGATGACTATATGCAACTCATAGAGAAGGTATCAACTCTCTCGGAGAAGTTCTATGCCATTGATATGACGCACTTTGAGGAAGACGTAGAGAAGACCCTTCTCGGACTCGGCTTCGAACGCTCCGACTTCAATCGTCCTACAAGTGAATTCTCTGGAGGTTGGCGTATGCGTATCGAACTGGCTAAACTCCTGCTAAAGTCGCCCGACGTACTGCTACTCGACGAGCCAACAAACCACCTCGACATCGAGTCTATCGGTTGGCTTGAGGATTTCATAATCAATAGTTCCAAAGCCGTAGTCGTCATCAGTCACGACCGCAAATTCGTCGATAACATCACCACACGCACCATCGAAGTGACCATGGGACGCATCTACGACTACAAAGCTTCTTACAGTCACTACCTCGAACTGCGCAAGGAACGACGCGAGCAACAGATGAAGCAATACGAAGAGCAGCAGAAGATGATTGCTGAAACAAAAGACTTTATCGAACGCTTCAAAGGTACGTACTCAAAGACATTTCAGGTACAGAGCCGCGTAAAAATGCTTGAAAAACTCGAACTCATCGAAGTCGACGAAGAAGACACAAGCCTCCTCCGACTGAAGTTCCCGCCCTCACCGCGCAGCGGAGCCTACCCCGTGCAGATGAGCGACGTAGCCATGGCTTTCGATGACAAAACAATATTCAGCGGTGTGAACCTCACCGTAGAACGCGGCGATAAGATAGCTTTCGTAGGTCGCAACGGCGAAGGAAAGTCTACACTCGTCAAGTGCATCATGGGACAACTGCAAAACAAAGGACAACTCAACCTCGGACATAACGTACAGATTGGCTACTTCGCTCAGAACCAGGCATCGCTGCTCGACGGCGAGCTCACCGTATTCCAGACTATCGATGATGTAGCAAAGGGAGAGATACGCAATAAGATACGCGACCTGCTCGGAGCCTTCATGTTCGGAGGCGAAGACTCCACGAAAAAAGTGAAAGTGCTGTCCGGTGGCGAGCGCACACGACTCGCTATACTCAAACTCCTCCTCGAACCAGTGAACCTCCTCATACTCGACGAGCCAACAAACCATCTCGACCTCCGCACCAAAGACGTTCTTAAACAAGCCCTGCAGGACTTCGATGGCACCCTCATCGTAGTTAGTCACGACCGCGACTTTCTTGACGGACTCGTCACCAAGGTCTACGAGTTCGGTCACGGTCGCGTCCGCGAACACCTCGGTGGCATCTACGACTTCCTCGAATCAAAGAAACTCGAAAGCCTGCAAGAGCTGGAGAAGAAACGATAGCTTTGAACGGAAAGTTGTATTACACACTACTTTCTTGCCATTCTGTTTATACAGATAGCATTGATAGCGTATTTGCACATGAATTAATAACAAAATAAAGAACGAAGTATATGAGCATTAAAAAGAATGGGATTTATTGGAAGGGCATCAAGCGCCGGATAGGGAGATTCTTTGAGAAGGTGCACGAATGTATACTTATCTTTACTGATTGGCTGGGGTAAGCGCACATAGTAAATAACTGCAAACATTGAAATAATCTGATGGATACAGAAAGGATTTTACTTCGCTATTGGGAGGAAGCAGATGCAGAGGCACTTTTCAAGTATGCTTCATACCCTGATGTGGGCCCAGTGCTGGATGGCCGGCACATGTGATGGGGGTGACCTTCATCAGATGAAGGTCACCAAAGTTCAATCACCCTATACGATTATCATTGCAGCTACAGTTCTACAATCTCTCCATCTTCAGGAATATGAATGCGGGTTGCCTTGCCATGCATTATGACTTCAGTGCTCAAGGTCGCACGGGTAACTTGATTGTGGTTGACACCTTCAAGATGGGTTGCCACGAAGGTAGCCCAGGGCGCATAGTTCATTGCCTTCAAGACATCGGGAATGTGCATGATGACATTAACCAGCAGCACGAGACCCGAAAATTCATGGATGAGTTGGCACCAAGCTCATGGCATGGGCTCCTTTGGTAGAAGGTCAGAACGGAATGTTTACCAACCCTCACCCAGATTGGCGAGAAATATGGCAAGACTGCCGCTCAAGTAGCCTTGCGCTGGCTGCTGCAGAACGATGTAATCATCATCCCGAAGACCGCTCACAAGGAAAGAATGCAGGAGAATCTGAATCTCTTCGACTTCGAACTTGATGCTGAGGACATGCAGAAGATTGCTGCGCTCGACACCGCCCTCAGTCTCTTCCTCGACCATCATAGCGGAGAAACAACCAAGCAGTTTATGGAGTGGAGAGCTGTGGTAAAACCTACTGAATAAAGTGACTTTGTACGGAAATCAAGTGAACGATTATGACACAAGACACTTCTACATATTACGTTTGGATAGGTGGCACATGTGATAAATGTCACATAAATATTGTATTCAACAAATCTTTATATTCAAGAAACCACTGTTCTGCCTTATAATCATAAAAATGATGATCGGCATTAATGGCGAAAGGAACTCATATGACCTGCCACCGAAAAACAGTAGGCTCAACGCGAGAACTTTGCAACCAAGCAGGCAGCCTGCACGCATGGTTCAACACTAACCGCCCAAGCGAGAAGAACGGGCTGAAGGGTAGCGCCGACTATCAACGTGTACAGAAGCTAAAGCGTGCCTTTGCTTTCTCCAATATCAACCAGGTAATCTACAAATACATGGACGATGAAGGCAACATCAAACTGCCAGAGAGCACCGCCCCAACAACCAAACCTGATAGTGGTGTTGGAGGTGGTGAGATGGAACAATAATACCATCCTAGCAAGGTTGACAACACCCTCTTAACCTCTCTAATAAAACAACAGCGTTTCTTGCAATATTACTAAATTAGTAATGCAAGGGACGCTGTTATTTTGCCTTTATCGTGGCATAAGTGGATTAAAATTTCTGTTATTCCTCAACTAATAGACCATAAAGTTTTTATTCTCATATATTTTTAGTAACTTTGTGGCGCATTCGCAATAAGTGTGTTTGCAAACATACATAAGGCGTCATCAACGCTTTGCTCATTGATTATTCTGAACGTAGGAAATTCAAAATGCTTGTCAATGGCTTAGCAGAGAAGATGTCACGGGTAGGTTGTATAATCAACCCTCGTAGTGTGCCAAGGAGGATTAACCTCATCGGCACACTTTTGGGGGGTACGTATAACTTTCAGCGTGAGATTCTATCTGTTCGTCATCAAGCAATGGTTCCCTACGACCAAGAATAAGTGGCGAGCAAGTATAGAGTCTCACGTCTTTTTGTACTTAATAAACATATACAACAACCCGCAAAAAAATGGAAGTATGAAAAAGAAAATTATGTTAGCTATCATAGCTATTGCAGCAAGTTTGAAAGTTAGTGCACAAATTCAATTTTCAGAATTTAAATTTTTCGTGGCTAACATATATGATTTTAGCCAACTTCAGCTTGAGGTGAAATTCATGGTAACAAGTGAGAGAAACTTGAAATATGTCAATGTACATTTCTGTCCTGTCAATCAAGTCGGAGATGCAATTTGCGATGACATTGTTGGTGGTGTAAATGCCAATACAAAGTTTTCAAAATATCAACTAATTCAAGCAACTGGTCCATTTGAGACAAAAAAATCATACAAAAGACATTTTGGTATTTATCATATATCTGGCAAGAAACCGACACCTTTTCCATATATGGTTACCATAGACTACATGGGAGGGGGCAGTGACACAATTCGCATAACAAGAGATAATATAAAAACATATTTTCCTAAGACAAAATGGATAGATGTAGACTATAAGAGTGGGTTCCAACCTGATAATTAAAAACTAAATGGCCTATGAAAAAGTTTTTAACGATATTATTACTTCTTGTAAGTATAACGATGTCTTCTATGGCGCAAGCAAAAATAGAAAAAGCAGAGTGTGATACTGCAAATTACGATCTAACAATTGTATTGTCATGTCCCCAATCAAAGGATATCTTATATCGTGCAGCTAAAGAGTGGCTTGCTACCCATATACAAAACTTTCAGCAGAGATTACAATATGATGACAAGGAGACAGGAACCATAAAATTTAGAAACTCATCATATCTTCACGCAAAGAAACTATTTCGACAAACTGCTACAATTGATATGGTTGGGACTTGTGATTATATGGTTACAATCACAATCAAAGATTGTAAATACAGAGTAAGAGCCGAAGACGGAATGGCTAATTGGCATGAAGATTTTATTTTCAATGGGACAAAATCAAGTAATGGAACAAAAGTACTTGAATTGAAAAATTTTGTTCGTTGGAGCGAAGATAGAAATGCGCTCAAATCATATTCAAGTGATGTTGGCAGAATTGCCGATGGAATATGGTTACGTGCAAAGGAATTGGAAAATGATGATTTCTAATTGGTTGTTCAAATTAAACCCAATTTGACTGAAAATTCTGTTCTTACGCTATCGACAACTAATAATGCCTTTATGGTGAGTCCACCATATAATTCACTCCATAATTGAATTGATGTTTAAAACAAAGGAAAGAGAATGAAACGATTTATAATACTTATCATTTCTTTTTTGTGCTTCACACAGGCTTTTTCTGAGGAACATTTGAAGTTCCTTGGATTTCCTATTGATGGAACTGTTAATGAATATGCCTCAAAACTAATGTCGAAAGGCTTTTATATTTCTCCAGATAACAAATATGCTAGTAAGGGGCTTCGTGTTATGGAAGGTCCTTTCCTTGAAAACACAGAATCATTTGGTTTGCATTATGATACTGATACAAAAAAAATGTACTCCGTAGTGTTTTGTCATAGTTTCTTCAAAAAAGAAGAAGCAAAAGAATTATATGACAAATTGGAGTCTTTGCTTCATGAGAAACATAATGAGGCAACATATAAATCTCCACTGGTAGGTTCGTTTGTTTCATCGTGCTCTTTTCAAAGCAACAAAGGTATCATTACATTAATAATTATCGAACAAGATGATGATTATCAAGTAAAAATGTCATATACTGATAGAATCAATTACATTCCTGTATACAAGAAAAATCACCAGAAGAATCTTGATGATATGTGAAACGCTTTGTAATGTTATAGTTACATTGCTGATTATGTATTCTATTTTGTATCAGATATATATCCAAAAACAGCAAGAAAAGTAGAAGATAACATAAAGAATGTCATTCTTGATGAAATTTCTATCTTATTTTACATAATTCTAATAATAATCATTATGACAGAAGAAGAAAAGAAAGAGTTTGAGGAATTCTTAGAATGGAAGGCCAAAAAGAAACGCAAAGAGGAAGAAAACAAGGCGAAACAAGAAGAGGCTGAAAGACAAGTTAATGTTAATGTTCAAATGCCTCAAGAAGAAGAGAAAAGCATGGAATTTGATAACAAACAAGTTCCTTATTCTTCAAATAATAAGAATGAAAGCAACAATACGGGGAAAAAATCTTCAACCTTCCCATTAGCTTTTGTATTACTAATTTCTTTGATTATTTTTCTCTTTTGTATTTGTCTACTAAAAGATTGTTCTGATAATTATCAAACAACTTCTTATCAAATAGAGTCAACTTCTAATAGTGAGGCTAATAAAGAAAGACTTGATTCTCTCGCTGCTATAGATGCAGCAGAAACCAAGAGACAGGATAGTCTTAAGAGAGCAAAGAGAATAGAACTTTTAAAAAATACGATAAAGATAAAGAAGGCTTATCTATCATCTCCTAATAGTGCTGGCGGTGTAGACGCTCATCTTGTATGGAAGAATGTATCTAATAAGACTATAAAATATTTAAACTGGAGAGGCTATCCAATAAATGCCGTGGGCGACCCAGTTTCATGTGAAGTTCGTAGAACCATTGAAGGTGGTGGTAAGGTTACTGGCCCTATAAAGCCTGGCACAACTTATGGTTATGGAAAATATTGGGATTGTCTCTGGTACAATTATTCTGCAAAGAAGCTTGTGCTAACAGGAATCAATATAGAATATATGGATGGTAGTTCTATCAATATAAACAAGAATGAATTGAAATATGTTCGTTAATTCTTAATTGAATACATTAAATAATGGGCTTAAACAATTAGGTGTGGATCATATCGTGGATGTTTGAATAATGCCGAAAGATAAGGAGGAGAGCGCAAATGAAACATTTTGCGATCTCCTTTATTTTAAAGTTTTAGTACTACCCTCAATACAAAAAGCGTGACACTACTCAAACCGTTAAAGCTGTTTGTCACGAAGCTGTTAACGTAAGACACGTCTATCAATAATTCCAGCCAATTCCATCACAATTCTACAAGCTATCTCTTCCATAAATATATTTACAGATGGTTATTTATCAAAAAGACATAACTATCATCTGAATACAAATTGTGTTCTGATTCATTTCTTAAATCTGTAAGACAGGATGTATTTTTCTCTTCCAATAACTTCTAATAACTACTTTCGCTTGCGAAACTTAAATTATTTAGTCATTACGATGTCAACAATTAAATGTGCTTCATAATCTTTCACTCCATTTTTAGATAGAATCTTCCAATCGTTTGCCAACTCCCTTTTCAGCAACTCACGCTGACCTGTCGCTTCATTCTGTTCCACAAAACGCTGAAAGCATCGTACTGCCTCCACAGTCTTAGACAGGATAAACTTAACATATCCACAATTCAGCCAATCACTATCTATCGCCCTGTCCGAATTGACAATCCAATCATACACACGCTCAGCATCATTCGGTTTGCAGTTCACTAAGTACCCCCAAGCAATAATGCGCTTCACATCTACATCATTGTCATTTTCGTAGTCTAAGCGGAATAAATCGACAAGCCCATCCTTTACATTCCCACTATTCACAAGCGCAAGACTATGACAAAGAACAAGACGACGATTCTCAGGTTCACGCTCTAAACACATCTTATAATACTTCGCTGCGTCAACATAGTGCCCCAACGCAAAAAGCACATCAGCAAGACTTTCCTGCACCCTGGTTATATCATATTTACAATCTTGTAAACTCAAAAGCAGCTTGTAGGCATCTTCATTCCTGCCAAGGCGCTGACAAGCCAAAGCACAAATATACTTCTCGTCAGCAGAAGCCACACCCTTTGCAATCAGACGAGAGAGAAGCTTTACAACAACGTCATACTTCTTCGACTTAAACAAATGACGTTCGACAACGACCAACTCTTCTCCCAATAATCCGTCAAATAATTCGTTGGCTACAAAAAACGCCGCAACATCATCATCTTTGTATTCAAACGGATTAGCAAAGTCTTTGCGCTCTGGGTGCAATTTAAAGAAACGATACAAGTCCTGTAGATACATTCTACGAATGTAAGCAGCCGACTCTGTATCCATTGCCATTGCACTATCCGCCATATCCTTACCCGAAGCAACTACCTCCTTTACACCTGCAGGCAACTTATCTATAACCGACGAAAGCGCAAACACAAAGGAATACTTATCCGAATCACAGAACGGACCGTGAGAAATAGCCTTATGGATGAGTTCGCCATCCGTCCCCCTCACAACTGATGCGACATCAGGATTATCAAAAGAGAAAGGAGCGAACCAATTACTAAGCTGATAGAAGAAAGAGAAACGCTTCATATGTGAGAAACCACCGAAGTAGATATCGCTACCCGAATCCCTCATCGCCATCATCTTCTTCATCTTCTCTTCCATCTCAGCCATATTCTTATCCACAGAGCCAGAATCAAGAATATCATTCAGCGAATCATCATCACTTTCGACAATACCATCACGAGTCATTCTGAACTTATTATTCTTCATCAACGTAGGCATTATGTCGCGTTGTATCTCAGCATTATCCTCTTCAGTTTGCATACACAACAACAACTGCAACTGGAGTTCACCAATCTCCCGACGCATATCGGCTGATTTACAAATTGTTTTTATGGCTTCATTTATCTCAACAAACAATAAATTCTCGCTATGTGGCAAAGTGAGCATAACACCAACAAGGGCACGTTGCTTCACTCTCTCAATAGTTGAACTTAAACAAACATTAACAAGAGTAAGCCATTTATTTACATCAAAGACATTAAGAAGTGCCATCGTCAGCGCACTTACAATAAGTAACGTATCGTCTTGATCCACCATTGGCGAGATAAGTAGCTCGCTATAGAACTGCTTTTTATCATCACTCCATTGAGAAGCCACAAGCAAACTACTAAACAACTCGTCCATATAACGCTGATGCATAGCATTCACACGTGCTACCGACGTATTCGGCGTATCACCAAGCGAAAGTGATGCCATAGCCGTATCTTGCACATAGTTCTCAAGCGATTTAGCTACAGTTTCACCACTGATATCAAAACGCTTTGCCACATTAGTACAATGGATGAAAGGCAGACGCTTCTTCACAATAAATGCCAAGCGGACATTGGCATACAAACGATACGTACGACGTAGTAACTGGTTGTAAACAATTTCACCTCGAGGATCACGCATATTATGCGATAGCGAATTACACATAATGCGATAGTCGTTCTCTATTTCTTCTACATCTTGGATATAGTCTGTAATAGAAAGATCTGTCATGCGCTTCCTCAGCAATTGCAACGATTCACCGACGTTACGATGTATAAGTATAGAGTCTTTTATAGTTGGATTTGCCATAGCTTTTACTATTTGCTTGTGGAAATAAGGTCGATATCCTGCAAACGCGGCTTTTCAATATGATTAAACTTCAACTTAGGCAAGGCAGATATTGTACGATCGTCTACCTTATAATATTTACGAAGCACATCTGCATATATGCCCATGCCATTAGCATTGAGCGAGTCGCAAGCCATATTGTATGCCTTGGTGAAAGCAGCGAGTTGTTTTCTGCGTCTTGCATCTGCCGTACGGTCTTTGCGTACAGCTATCACTCCCAAACGTTTGTTAATATCTCTACTGTCTATAACGACATTATTTCCAGCCAAACGTGCAGTAGTAGCTAAAGGCTCTGCAAGCCAAACTGCATCCATCTCATTATTAAGCAGCATGCGCAAGCGGATGTTGACATCATTGACTTGAATGCGAAACGCCATAGACGAGAGCTTTGCGCCCGCAAGAACACGATCGCAAAGATAGTCGGTAGCCGAATAGCGAGTCATGCCTATCATCTTATCACCAAACTGATTGATACGCTTCAAACGTGCCTTACGATTTGCGAGAAGTTGCCAATAGGCATTTGTGGTAGACAAATAATCAATCGCCACACCTTGCTCTCGCATACGCTTAGCTCGCACTAAATCTGTAACTATACCTTCTACCGAACTACCAACAAAAGCTGTGTCACAATCCATCTGCGACGTGAAGCAACGCAAACGAACATCCACACCCAGAGTGTCAAACATCCGCTTCTCCTTAGCGAGGAACAAAGGCATACAATCCGCCGTTGGCAAAACAGCAAACTTCAACGCCAACGAATCTTCATGAAGTAGACGTTGACGTTCCGCACGCGTCATTCGTTCCTGCTCCTCAACTGAGTTACCACACGAAACGACAAATATGGCAATAAGTATATAAATCACAACATGTTTCATACGGCAAAAGTAGCAATAAATTTTGACACAACGAAAAATATTGTTACTTTTGTAGGGAATAAGGCGTAGCGACAAAAGCCACGACAAATAAATAGGACAATCATTATTATGGCAAAGACTAAAACAGCATACGTTTGCAGCAACTGTGGACAGGAATCGACCAAATGGATTGGTAAGTGCCCGAACTGCGGAGAATGGAATACATTCAAGGAGATACGCCTCGGCACAAGTCAACTTGGCAGTAATGCAGACGGATTATTCCGCCACAGCAATGCGACATCAGGCAAAAGCACTCCGATTAAACTCTCGGACATCCCTACACAAGACGATCCACGCATCGACATGCACGACGGCGAGCTAAATCGTGTGCTTGGTGGCGGACTCGTTGCGGGTAGTATCGTGCTGCTTGGTGGTGAACCAGGTATTGGCAAGAGTACACTGACGCTTCAAACCATTCTAAACATTCCAGATCGCAAAATACTATATGTTAGTGGCGAGGAAAGCGCGCATCAACTAAAGATGCGTGCCGAACGCTTGCTTGGAGGTATGTACAACGCAACAACAGCAATTGTCGACAACATTAATATATTATGCGAGACATCGCTACAGAAGATATTTGAGTTTGCTGACGAACTCGCACCAGAACTACTTGTAATCGACTCTATACAGACAATAGCAACCGATGAAGTGGAGAGTAGTCCGGGCAGCATAACGCAGGTGCGCGAATGTGCAGCGTCGTTGTTGCGTTTCGCAAAGACAACGGGCACACCGGTCATACTAATCGGACATATAAACAAGGAAGGAACACTTGCCGGACCGAAGATTTTGGAGCATATCGTAGACACCGTGATACAATTTGAAGGTGATCAACACTATATGTACCGCATACTGCGCTCAATAAAGAACCGCTTCGGAAGCACTTCTGAACTCGGAATATACGAGATGCAACAAACAGGTCTACGCCAAGTAAGTAACCCTTCCGAACTACTACTATCCCAAGATCACGAAGGCTTGTCGGGCATAGCTATAAGTTCAGCAATAGAAGGTGTGCGTCCATTCCTTGTAGAGACACAAGCACTTGTTTCATCAGCTGCCTACGGCACGCCACAGCGTTCCGCTACCGGCTTCGACCAACGACGTCTGAATATGTTGCTCGCTGTTCTTGAAAAACGTGTAGGGTTCAAGTTGACACAGAAAGATGTCTTTGTGAACATTGCTGGCGGACTACGTGTAACCGATCTCGCCATGGACTTGAGTGTTATAGCTGCCGTACTATCAAGCAATGTCGACACCGCCATTGAAACTGGTTGGTGCATGGCAGGCGAAGTAGGATTAAGTGGCGAAGTACGACCCATCAACCGTATCGAGCAACGCATAGCAGAAGCAGAGAAACTCGGTTTCACAGATATCATCTTGCCTTTACACAATGTACAGAGCATAGATACACGTAAATATACAATCAACATACACCCCGTCAGAAAGGTGGAAGAAGCACTTAGAGCTTTGTTCGGATAATATTAAAGAAAAGATTAAAGTTTAATACGAATAAGATTGGTTGTCATATAGTTAAGAATTTATATTACATTTAATATTTAACACTTTAAATATGAAAAACTCAGCAATAATCGTGAGTGGTGGAATGGACTCCATCACCCTACTCTATGACCATAAAGACGAGATAGCGCTCGGCATTTCGTTCGATTATGGAAGCAATCACAACGCACGAGAAATACCATTTGCAAAGATGCATTGCGAACGACTCGGCATCAAACACATTACAATCAATCTCGACTTCATGCATCAGTATTTCAAGTCGAGTCTGCTTGATGGTGCCGAAGCTATACCCGAAGGCCATTACGCCGACGACAACATGAAGTCGACGGTTGTACCATTTCGCAATGGCATCATGCTCGCCATAGCCATTGGCATCGCAGAAAGCAACAATCTTGACCAAGTATTTATAGCCAACCATGGTGGCGATCACACAATCTACCCTGATTGTCGCCCTGAATTCATCAACGCTATAGATGCTGCAGCAACAGCAGGTACTTACAATAACGTAAAAGTGATTGCCCCATACACAAAGATAACAAAGAGCGATATTGCACGCATTGGCAAGCGACTTGGTATAGACTACGCCGAGACATGGAGTTGCTACAAAGGCGGAGAAGTGCACTGTGGCAAATGTGGCACCTGCGTAGAACGCAAGGAAGCTCTCGCAGAAGCAGGAATAGAGGACAAAACAATATATGAATAAGTAAATTTAACTGCAAACTTGCGCTATATCTATATATTTTTAGTAAATTTGCGGTCAAATACAGGCATTGAGCTTAAAAACAAAAATATTTCTAACTTTAAATAAACATTTTAAGAAAATGAAAATCGCAGATTTTAACTTTGCCGGCAAAAAGGCAATTGTACGCGTAGACTTCAATGTACCATTGGACGAGAATGGAAATGTAACTGACGATACCCGTATCCGTGGTGCCCTTCCTACACTGAAGAAGGTGCTCGCTGACGGTGGTGCTCTCATCATGATGTCACACATGGGCAAGCCAAAGGGCAAGGTTAACGAGAAGCTCTCTTTGAGCCAGATTGTTCCTAACGTATCTGCAGCTCTCGGCGTAGAGGTTAAGTTCGCTAAGGATTGTGGCAACGCTTCTGAAGAGGCTGCTGCTCTGAAGCCAGGCGAGGCACTTCTCCTTGAGAACCTCCGCTTCTATCCTGAAGAGGAAGGCAAGCCAGTTGGCGTAGAGAAGGGCACACCTGAGTTCGACGCAGCAAAGAAAGAGATGAAGGGTCGTCAGCAGGAGTTCGCTAAGAAACTCGCTTCTTACGCAGACTGCTACGTAATGGACGCATTCGGCACAGCTCACCGCAAGCACGCTTCTACAGCTGTTATCGACGAGTACTTCGACAAGGATCACAAGATGC
>OIZF01001273.1_pt1 | contig 15113 bp, 9 predicted proteins | sample 1588471 | NCBI WGS metagenome assembly OIZF01 (sample SAMN03283279) | human gut metagenome | biome: human-associated habitat; material: feces | host: Homo sapiens | place: Peru | collected 2012
TTAAAGTTTTCTTTAGTAACTTTTTTCAAAAAACTGATAGGTGTAACTACTTGTAATATCGTGGGGACGCTGTATTGGTGATATACTGAATTATGAGATTTTTAGGTAATATAAATCGTTTGAAACAGGATTCTATGGCATATAGAATCTATGATAAACTGAATTCCATATTGAAAGATGGTGATGATAGTTTGCTTTATCATTTATTTCCTGTTTATAGTGGCAATATAGATACAGGTAAGGTAAAAGCTAATCTAATGCTTCTTTCATTAAACTATGGAATCTTTTATTTTGACTATATGCGGTATGGGGAATCTGTAGAGGATGCCGAAGAGCGTATCAATACGCTATATTCATATATAACGGATACTTTTAGAAAGATTCCTGCACTGAAGAAGAGACGTGATACCTTGAAGTATGATGTTAATACTGTCTTTGTTTCTGACCAAACGGAAGGTTTAGGTCTTAGCGATGATTTTATTCCTTCTAATTTTAATAATATTAAAGAGGTCTTAAAGGAAAATCAAGAGGAAATAGATGGCAAGAGTTTTGAATTGTTGCAGAGTTGCATTGATGGAACTCCGCAAATGGTAAAAAAGGCTTTTGTCACTAATTCACTAGTCTGCAATTAGTGTTTCAAGACCAACTTTCATCATGTCAGTGAAAGTGTTTTGACGTTCCTCAGCTGTAGTGTCTTCATCTGGATTGACCAAACTATCAGAAATAGTCATGATGGCAAGAGCATCTACTTGGTGTTGAGCTGCAAGGTAATAAAGTGCTGCTGCTTCCATTTCAACAGCCTTCACTCCCCATTTACCAAGCTCAATGTTTTTTTCGAAATAATTTGAATAGAAAACATCAGATGACAAGACATTACCAACATGTGTTGTCATACCAAGGTCTTTGGCAATGTGGTAAGCCTTATCCAAGAGATCGAAACTTGCAATTTGTGGGAAATCGTATTGTGGCCAATCATTACGGATAATGTTAGAGTTTGTCGCTGCGGCCTGTGCTAGAACTAACTCACGAACGTGAACATCCTCGTTCAATGAACCAGCAGTACCCACACGAATCAATTTTTTAACACCATAGTCAACGATAAGCTCACGCGCATAAATAGAGATTGATGGCATCCCCATTCCTGTTCCCATTACTGAGACACGTTCACCTTTGTATGTTCCTGTGTAACCAAACATGTTACGAACCTCATTGAAACATACAGCATCCTCAAGGAAATTCTCAGCAATGAATTTCGCACGCAATGGATCCCCTGGAAGAAGAATTTTATCAGCAATTTCTCCTTGCTTAGCAGCAATATGAATAGACATAATATAAGATACCAAGGGCGTTAAAGAGGCAAAGTAAAAATAGGAAATCCGACAAAGATGCTTCGCATCTAGGAGGATTTATCTTTTTTACACAGCCTCTAGCCCGGGTTCAGTTTCAAACCCGAACTACCCTTCCTTTCATTTTTTGATGGTAAAGGAGCAGACAGAAAACAAATGAAGACTATCTATTTTCCGAGCTTTCCGCTCGTGTTCAAATCAGAACACACGCTCTACCTTTCTTAATTTTTATTTTTAAATATTTTTCTACTATTATATAGTTATATAGTGGATAAATAACAACTTTAAAAGTGGATTAAGCTTGAGTCAATGAATCAAGGAAATCGTATAACTTTTTGTTCATTTCAGAATAATCGTTGGCACGCAATTGTTCAGGTGTTTGAACAAAAGGTAACTCTTTATTTTGCTTACGTAAATGCTCTTCACCGTCAGCAGCTATAAGTAAATCAATGGCTTCAGGATCAAACTCCAAGTGTGCCTGAAAGGCATAGTGTTTAGGACTGAAGCGAACAATTTGGCGTGGACAACCTTGACTAGTAGCAAGAACAACTGCATTATCAGTCAATCCAGGCATATCACCATGCCAGTGGCCAGTGTTTAGGGTTTTGCCAAAACCTTTGACATGCTCATCCGCTAAACCTGCCTCAGTTAATGTTACAGGGAAAACACCAATCTCACGTTCTGGACTATGTTCATACTCACCACCATAGGCTACAGATAAAAGTTGAGCACCTAGGCAAACCCCAACAATATAGATATCAGCAGCAATTGCTTTTTGCATAAATGCAATCTCAGCCTCTGGGTCATAATAAGGAAAGGCCTGACGATCTTTATCAGGTGACTGAGGGCCACCCATTACAATTAGAAAATCAATACCTTCAACGGTTTCAGGAAGAACCTCTTCCTCATATACCTTGGTTGATGTGATATTATGCCCACGGTCTTGTGCCCATTTTAAATAGGCTCCTGGAACTTCAAACGTTTCGTGTAAGATAAAATGAATATTCATTGTTTTTTCTTCCATCTATTTTTAATTATCCTCGATAGTAGACTCGCTAAGATTAGTGGTACTGCTACCAGCCCTCCTTGACCAGTAAAACCTAGAACTAAGGCTATCCCAGTTAGAGGAGCATCTAAAGTTGTTCCTAAAAATACGGTTGCACCGAGTAACATTCCTAGAGTAGGATTGAGTGATAAGCCAAAAATCTCAAGACAACTTGTCAATAAGAAACCCAATCCAGCACCTAAAGTAAAGGAAGGGGTTAGGGTTCCTCCATAAGAGCCTGCCCATAAAAGCAAACATACCACAAGTCCTTTGACGACAAGGATAAGAGGTAGGTATGCTGAAACCCCACCTGAAAATAACCATTGTGCTAGAACCTGACCATTTCCCATGATTAAAGGATAGAAAGCTGCAATCCCACCTAATACTACATAAGATAGTGGCATGGTCCACAGAATGCGTTTATCAGTAATACGACTTTTGCTAGCCTTTTTGGCTAAGAAGCTAAACATCATCGCCAGCGGAGTTATCACTAATACAAGAACAATAACCTGAATCAGACTAGCAGGGTCTGAGCTAACTTTACCGACTTGATACATTGCCTCCTTACCAACGATTGGTCGAGCACAATAAGCTGACAAGTAGGTTGTCACAAGAATGATAACAATGTTTTTTGATTTCCAAGCAACACCTAAGGTTTCCAGAACAAACAGTGTACTGGCAAAGGGGACTTGGTAAACCGCAGCTAAGCCAGCGCCTGCCCCGCAAGCAATTAGCAATTGTCTATCAACAATATCCAAGTGCAAGGCTTTGGAGAGATTACCACCAAATAGAGCGCCTAATTCTCGAGGCGCTCCTTCTTTACCAATTGAGGAACCAGCCCCAACGATTGCAACCTGCATCAAAGCGTGTAGACTCTGGCCAAGAAAATTTGGACTCTTCTTACCAACGAGTTGCTTAGCCTTACTAATAGAAAGGAGGGACACTCGTCTCTGAAGGAAATACCAAAATAAACTAGCCAAAACACCTACTACAAGCAATACTGCAAATCGTCGAAAGGGACTTACAGAGTTAAACTGTGACAATAAATTCGATTTATCATTACCAAATACAAGAATTTGTATAAACTCCAAAAGGTAATGACAAAGAATGCCTACCAAACCTGAAGCAATACCGGTTCCAAAAACAGCTAAACTTAACCTAGTCGACTTGGGTAATGACGTTATAGGTTTTATTCCCCGAGCTATCATATTTTAGAGTTCAGCAAGAATCGCTTTTAGCAATCCTTTGAAATCCCCTTTGACACGCTCAGTCACTTCCACCACTTCTTCGTGGTTCAATTCTTCTTGGAAACCAGCCGCAAAGTTGGTAATACATGAAATACCAAGAACTTTCAAACCAGAGTGAGCTGCAACAATAACCTCAGGAACTGTTGACATCCCAACAGCATCTGCACCAAGTGTCTTATAAGCACGGATTTCAGCTGGAGTTTCATAAGTTGGACCAGTCACACCGATATAAACACCATCATCCAATTTGATACCAAGTTTATCAGCCACTTTATGAGCGGTTTCACGGTATTCAGGTGTGTAAGCTTTAGACATATCAGGGAAACGTGGACCAAAATCATCCAAGTTTTCACCGATCAATGGGTTTTGACCAGTCATGTTAATGTGGTCAGTGATGGCCATCAAAGTACCTGGGCCAAAGCCGATACCACCTGCTGCATTGGTTACAACAACTCCTTCACATCCAAGAGCTTTCATAACACGTACAGGGAAAGTAACGACTTCAAGCGGATTTCCTTCATAAAAATGGAAACGCCCTTGAAGAGCCAAAACCTTACGTCCAGACAAAGTTCCGTAAACAAGTTTTCCAGCATGACCGACAACCGTTGATTGTCCCCAGTTTGGAATATCCGCATAGTCAATGACAACTGCGTCTTCAACTTCTTCAGCCAACTCACCAAGTCCAGAACCCAAGATTAAACCGAACTCAGGTTTTTCAATTCCTTTGCTTTCCAAAAATGCTTGAGTAACTCTAATTTTTTCAAGTAGCGACATGTTATTTCTCCCTTAATTTTATTTCATGCTTAAAAAGTGACCAATTTTTGAAAAAGTTCTCGCATTTCGAATGGTTATATCAGGATAAAAAGGTGTTTTCAATAACTTCTTATGATAAGCTGTTTGGCTATAAGTTGATTTATCATACTTTCCCCAGTAGACCCCAAGTTGACCAAAATGAAGTATTTCATCTTTCAACTCTAAAGAGTTAATGACCTTCTTCATTTCGTTCTTATCAAGTCTTTCAGTGAATAAGAGGACGTCTTTTCTATAGAAATCATCTTGCCACCACTCAGGTAAAGATTCCACTTCACATTGGTAATCTTCCAGAGTAAAAAGAGAAAACACCTTAATAAATGGATAAGCCTTATTTAGAAATCTCTCTAAAACTAAGAGGAGTTCCTCTTTCATCAAGGTAGAATCAAAGAAAAGATTTCCACTATTTATATAGGAAGAAACATGTGACATACCGAGTTCTTCTAACTCACGACAAAATTCCTCCATGACTACCTTGTGACGACCACCAACGTTTATCCCACGAACCAAAAATGCATAGCGCTTCATTTTAGACAAGTTTATCCAAGAAGCTTTCACCAATCATGGCTTTATCTACACCAAAGTTTTCAGCGACAGTTGCTGAGATGTCAGAGAAATGACCTACTGGAATAAGTCCATTTCCTTTGAATGATGGGCTATAAGCCAAGAAAGGAATATATTCACGAGTATGGTCTGTACCTGCATAAGTTGGATCATTTCCGTGGTCTGCTGTAATCATCAAGAGATCATCTTCACGCATAGCAGCAATGATTTCAGGCAAACGTTGGTCAAATTCGTGCAAGCAATCACGATATCCATGTGGGTCACGACGGTGTCCATAAAGGGCATCGAAGTCTACCAAGTTTGTGAATGAGAAACCATGTTTGAAGTCTTCAGAAGTCATAGCTTTAATCAAATTATCAATACCGTGACTATTTGATTTGTTGTGTCCCATATCGTGGTTGATACCAGCTCCGTTGAAAATATCATTGATTTTACCAACGGCATAAGTATCGATACCAGCTTCATTCAATTTATCCAAAACAGTTGGTGCAAATGGTGAGACAGCCAAATCACGACGGTTAGATGTACGAGTGAAGTTTCCAGGTTCACCAACGTAAGGACGAGCAATGATACGCCCTAGAAGAGCTGGACGCTCAAGTGTAATTGAACGCGCATATTCACAAATACGATACAACTCATCCAAAGGAATAACGTCTTCGTGTGCAGCAATTTGAAGAACTGGGTCAGCTGAAGTGTAAATAATCAATTCACCAGTTTCCATTTGACGAGGTCCAAAGTCTTCAATAACAGCTGTACCTGAGTATGGTTTATTAGCTTCACGAATGACTTTACGGCCTGAGAATTCTTCAATTTTAGTGAGAATTTCTTCTGGGAATCCGTTCCAGAAAGTATCAAAAGGTTCAGTAATATTGAGACCCATGATTTCCCAGTGACCAGTCATCGTATCTTTACCAAGAGACACTTCCTGCAATTTTGTTGCATAACCAGTTGGGTTGCTTTCTGCTGGTACTGTTTTCAAAGGTGTTTCACGAGGAATATTTCCTAGACCAAGCTTAGCCATATTTGGCACATTCAATCCTACAGATTTAGAGATGTGACCAAGGGTATCTGAAGCACCGTCTGGCACACCTGCATTGACAAAGTCATTGGCATCTGGAGCAGCACCAATTCCTACTGAATCAAGAACGACTAAATGCATTCGGTTAAATTTGGACATAATAACACCACAAAGAGCTAAAATCTTTTCGAAATTACCTCTTGCCTTTCTATATTATTTAATAGTTTGAAAAAAATTAATTAGTTTTCCTCATTAAAAGTGAGGGGAATAAAAATCGGACTAGGCCTTAACTTCAACGACCTTAACACCGTCTTTTCCTGCAACGATGACTTTGTTAACCATGCCATTGAACAATCCATGATCGACAACACCAGTCATAGCTTTTAGTTCTTCACCAAGAGCTACTGGATTTTCAATCTTACCTAAATCAAGATCGATGATATAGTTCTTCATATCTGTAACAAAGCGGTCACCTTGTTCCGTAAGTCGGAATGATGGCTTATAGCCCTTAGACTCAAAGACACGATACAGACGGTCAGCACCATATTGAACCACTTCAACTGGTAGTTTGAAAGCACCTAATTGATCAACCATTTTAGACTCATCAACCACCCAGATATATTCTTTTGTAGGTGTAGCGACGATTTTTTCCATCAAAAGGGCACCACCGCCACCTTTAATCCCGTTGAGTTGAGGGTCTACTTCGTCGGCTCCATCAACAGTAACATCAATACTGTCAATGTCATCCACTGCCTTCAAAGGAATGCCTAAGCCTTCAGCTTGTTTAGTGGTTTGACTTGATGTCGTTACACCAACAACACTAAGACCTTCTTCCTTAATACGACGGCCAATTTCCTCTACGAAGAAGTAAGCTGTTGACCCTGTACCGAGTCCAACAACCATTCCATCTTCAACATATTTGGCAGCGGTTACACCAGCGATTTTCTTAAGTTCTTCCATGCTCGTCTCCTTGCATCTTTCTATAATAGTCGTTCAGAACAATTATAACATGTTTCACCAGTAAATAGAAATGATATGGGGGAGGAAAACCGAGCAAAAATAAAAACTAGATCCTAAATAGAATCTAGTTTTGATGGGGAACTAATTTAATAGCACCACTTAATCTTCTTTACGACGTTTGAAGAATCCTACAAAGGCTGCAAAAATCATTGAAAGAAGTCCAATAAATCCAGCATTGCTAGTGTGCTCACCAGTTTGTGGCAACTCAGCTTGAGGCACTACAGGAACTTCAGTATCTGGAGTTGGTGTAGTTGGTGGTGTCACTGGAGTTGGAGGAGTAACAGGTGTTGGTGGTGTTTGTGGAGTAGTCGGTGGTGTTGGTGGTACCACGTGAGACTCTCTCTCAACGACATAGTTCTTGTGCCATACAACACTTGGTTTTTCTGGAGTTTTAGGTTCTACTGGTTTAGCAGGAACTTCAACTACTTTTGGTGTTGGTGGCGTTGGTGCCGTTGGACCTGTTGGTGGTGTTGGTTCAACCGGTTTTTCTGGAACTTCAACCACTTTTGGTGTTGGTGGCGTTGGTGCCGTTGGACCTGTTGGTGGTGTTGGTTCTTGTGGTTTACCAGGAACTTCAACTACCTCTGGAGTTGGTGGCGTTGGTGCCACTGGCTCTTTTGGAGGTGTTGGTGGTGTTGGTTCTTGTGGATTGATACCAACTGTTTTAACGACTGGTTTAACCGGTGCTGTTGGTGGTGTTGGTGCCTTAGGTTCTTCAGGTTTTTCACCTGGATTCTTAGGTAAACCAAGGTTAGAGTTGATTGCGAACCAGTAAACTGTTGGTGCGCCATCAGCATTTGCACCTTCAGCAGTAAATACCAAGTGACCATTAGTCATCTTGATACCTGCACCTCCATAGTAGAGGTAAGGTGAATCAGCGTTATCCCAACCTGTCAATTCTGATGTTGTCTCACCATTAAAGACTGCACCATGGTCAATGTATTGGTTATCATTGACTGATGTTACTTCTTTAGTAGCAGCATCATAAGTAACTGATGATTTTGGAATAGCGATGAATTGGTTATCACCAATATTTACATATTCTTGGTGGCGTGTTGATTGGTATTTTTTCTTAGGTGTGAATGTAATCAAACCAGTTTCAGCAGAAACGCTGTATGAACCAATAACATCATCTTTATCACCAAACGTATAATCTTGGTTACCAAGAGCGTGGCCATTACCACTACCTGAAGCATTAAGAGTTGTTACATCAGTTGGAATTTCACGTGAGACAACCCATTCTGAACCATTCCAGTCAGTGATAGGAACCACTACCTTAAGTGGGTTCTCATCTGAAATGTTAACTGTAGCTCCACCAAAATCTGCGTAACCAGATTTTGTAACAACTTCACCGTTTTGGATTGCCAAAGTAGAACCATCTGCGTAAGGATTGTAAGTACCGCGAACAGTATTACCATTAACGTCTTTCGCTTCTACTGTAAGTGGACGTGGGCGCTCAGATGTTTCAACATATGCTGCACCGTTCCAGTGGTTAAGTGAGTTAAGTGCTACGATAGCATTACGCTCACTAAGGTTGAACATTTTACCATCTTTATCGTAAAACTCAACATCTACAGCTACTTTAACCGGTTTATCTTGATCAGTTGACGCTCCAACTGTCATAGTTACTGTTGGATCCTTACTGATTTTCGCGATACCTTTTCCGTCGTTTGATGGAAGGCTAACGATTTCGTAACGGTATACAACACGTTTGATTGCTGATGCTTCATTCTCAACAAGCATGCTTGATTGGTTCAAGCCATCGTAAGTAACAACAAATTTGTCACCTTCTTTAACTTGAATCCACTCGTCTTCAGTGTTTGTCCAAGGGCTATTTGAAACAATGTCAGATGCTTGTAACTTGTTAGAGTCATATTGGAAAACATTACTTGTGTTAAGACGCTCTTGTGCTTCTTTTGTCAAGTAGTTGCTTACACCTTCAACTTTGTGTGTCGCATCGTTTTCACGTTGGAAAGTCAATTCTTGAACAACTTCAGCATCTTTAAGGTTACGATATACAGGATCATTCATGTATTTATCGTAAGCTGTTTTAGCATCTTGGTATTGTTTAAGTGCTGTTTGGTAGACAGCTAATTTGTTTTGATACTCAAGGTACTCTTGGTCATATTTAGCTTTTTGCTCATTGTAGACAACCAAGGCAGCTTCGTATTTAGCTTTAGCATCTGCATTGTATTTTTCAATAGCTTGTTTTGTTTCAAGATCTGCTTCATAAGCTGTTTTCTTAGCGTTATAAAGTTCAAGATTCTTGTCATATGCTGCTTTTTCTACATCATATTTAGCTTTTGCTTCATTGTATGCTGCTAGCTCAGTTTGATATTTAGCTTCAGCTTCAGCGTTACGTTTCTCAGTAACAACTTTTTCAGCTACTTTATTATCATAGTTAGCTTTTTCAGCATTGTATTTAGCTTTATCGCTATTGTACTGAGCAAGGGCTGCTTCATAATCAGCTTTTGCTTGGTTATATGTTGCCAATTCTGCTTGGTATTTAGCTGCAGAAAGCGCATTTTCTTTATCAGCGGCTTCTTTTTCTGCTACCTTAGCATCATAAGTAACTTTCTTAGTCTTGTACTCTGAAAGAGCTGAGTCATAAGCTTGCTTAGCAATTTGGTATTGCTCTGAAGCTTTATCATAAGCTGTTTTTTCAGTATCATATTTAGCCTGAGCTTCAGCATTTGTTTTATCAGCAAGTGCTTTCTCAGCTAATTTGGCATCATAGTTTGCTTTTGCTTTATCATAGTCAGCTTTATCTGACTTGTATTGTTCTTTAGCCGCTTTATAATCAGAAACGACTGTATTGATTTTCTCTGCTTGTGCTTTATTATCTGCAGCAGCTGCTTCAACAGTTTCTTTGGTTTGAGCAGGTTCTTCCTTAACCTCAACCCCTTCGTTAGTTGCAGCTGTTTTTGCAGCTTCTAAGCTTGTATTTGTTACTTCACTCGTTGTAACAGTTGTGTTGCCTTCTTCAGTAACGTTAACAACTTTCTTTTCAGTTGAATCTGCTACGGCCGAAGTGCTTTCTTCAACAGCATCTGTTGCTTCAACTGCTGGTGTTGCTGAATCTGTAGTTGTTGCTACCTCATCAGCGCTTGCATTTGAAGCTCCTACTGCAAGAACTGCAGTCCCCAAAAGAACAGAAGCCGCACCAAGGCTAGACTTTCTGAGTGAATAACGTTGTAATTCCTTTTTCCCCATTTAAATTACGTCCTTCTATATTTAGTTATGTTCATATTCTAACAAAAGAAAGAACCATGTCAATTTGAGATATCTCATAAAAACACCCATTCCTTTAAATTCGATTAGATTCTTAAATTCAAATACTTTTTAATATCAAATTATTTGATAGACAAAACCCTATATTTAATAGCATTTTCGATACAAATAGGAGGTTTAATTTTATAATATCTAGTCCAATTCGCTTTAATGTTTTTTTATTGAAAAGATTATGAAAAACAATCAACTATAAGCTTTCATTTTACTTTTCATTGTGATATTTAGCTTTGGGATAGCTATTTCACCTAAATCATGTCCTCTCCTTTCCCCTATTAGTTTTAACATTCAAACTTATTTATTCCGATAATATGCAAAGAATAGGTAACAAAAAAAGACTAGACTGTCTTGCATGGCAAAACAACCTAATCTTTCATTTTATCTTATTAATGTTTACGTTTGCGAGCTGACCATAGACCTGTAAGGGCCATTGAAAGCAAGCCTAGACCTGTTACAGATGCTAATTTTTGGTTAGAGTCACCTGTTTCTGGCAATACGGCGCTATTAGTTCTTTCTGTTTCTTGCTTAGCAACTACAGAAGAAGTTGGTGTAACGCTTGGTCCTGTAGGTGTTCCAGGAGTTTTTGGTTTTTGAGGTGTTGGTGGCGTCGTTGGTACTGGACGTGTTACGCGCTCAACAAGATAATTTTTATGCCATTTTACCTTAGGAGCTACAAGTTCTTTAGGTGAAACAGGTTTATTAGGAACATTAACTGTGACCATAGTTGGTGGTGTTGGAGCTGTTGGCTCTGTTGGTGGCGTTGGTTTTGTTGGCTCACCAGGTACCTCTACAACTACTGGTGTAGGTGGAGTCGGAGCCTTAGGTTCTACTGGAGCCGTAATCTTACGTGGCTCTACTGGCACTTCAACTAAAGCTGGAGTTGGTGGCGTTGGAGCTTTTGGTTCTGTTGGAGCCTTAGGTTCCTCTGCATCAACTGTAACCACAGTGTAGTTAGGTTCTGTCGGTGGTGTTGGCGCTTTAGGTTCTTCTGGTTTGCTTGGTTCCGCTGGAACTTCAACAACTGTCGGAGTTGGTGGCGTTGGAGCTTTTGGTTCTGTTGGAGCCTTTGGTTCCTCTGCATCAACTGTAACCACAGTGTAGTTAGGTTCTGTCGGTGCCGTAGGAGCTGTTGGCGGAGTTGGTTCTGTTGGTACCGCTGGAAGAACTTCCAATGTAATCGTTGGTGGTGTTGGAGCCTTTGGTTCTTCAGGAGCTGTTGGCTCTTTTGGCGCTTCACCTGGATTTTTTGGAATACCAACATTTGAGTTAATCGCAAACCAATATACTGTTGGTTGACCAGCAGCATTAGCTCCATTGGCCGTAAATACCAAGTGACCATCAGCCATCTTCAATCCTGCTCCACCATAATAGAGGTATGGAGAAGATGGATTGTCCCAACCTTCAAGAGTCGCTGAAGATTCACCATTAAAGATAGATCCATGTTCAATGTATTGGTTATCTTTAAATGATGTCACCTCTTTTGTAGCAGAATCATAAGAAACACTTGAATTTGGAATTGGAATGTATTTATTGTTTCCAACATTTACAGATTCTTGGTGCTCTACATTTTCAAATTTCTTCTTAGGAGTAAAGATGATACGTCCTGAAGTTGGATCAATCGTATAAGAACCGATAACATCATCTTTACCATCTAATGTGAACTCATCTGTTCCAATAGAGTGACCGTTCCCAGCACCTGAAACATTGACTGAAGTTGCGTCAATAACAGTTTCTTCACTAACTGTAAATTCACTACCATTCCACGTTGCTTTTTGTGCCACAATCTTGATTGGGTTTTCAGCAGAGATAGTGACATCAGCAGTACCAAAGTCAGCTGTTCCATTTTTAACAACAACCGCATTGTTTTCAATGCTCATTGATGAACCATCTGCATACGGATTCCAAGTTCCTCGAACAGTGTTACCATCTTTATCCTTGGCTTCTACTGTAAGGGCACGAGGTTTATCCCCACTATCTACATAAGAAGCACCTGTCCAGTGGTTAAGAGAGTTCAAAGCAACAATCGCATTGTGTTGTGTCAAATCAAACTTATTGCCATTACCATCATAGAATTCAACATCTACAGCAACTTTAACTGGTTTATTTTGGTCTGTTGAAGCACCGACTGTTAGTGTTACAGTTGGGTCTGAGCTAACGGCTGCAATTCCTTTACCGTCATTTGATGGAAGACTCAAAATTTCATAGCGATAAATCACGCGCTTGATCGGATGCATATCCGTATTTTCACGCATGCTTGACTGATTCAAGTTATCATAAGTAACAACAAATTTATCGCCTTCCTTAATTTGAATAAATTCAGTTTCATTATTGGCCCAAGGACTAGTTGCTACAATATCTGAAGCTTCCAATTTATTGGAATCATACTGATGTACATTGCTTGTATTCAAACGGGCTTGAGCATCACGAGTGAGATAAGCTCTGATGCCATTGATGGTATGAATGGCTCCACCTTCACGTTGGAAGGTCAAATCTTGAACAGTTTCTACATCTTTCAGATCTTGGAAACCATTATCATTCATGTACTTATCATAGGCTGCTTTAGCATCTTTGTACTGTGCCAAAGCTGTTTGATATTCAGCAAGTTTTGTTTGGTAGGTAGCAAAATCTTTGCCGTATTGCTCTAAATCTACATTGTATTTTGCAAGCTCAACTTCATACTTAGCTTTTGCAGCATCTTCTTCTGCTTTAATAGCAACAAGTTGATCATAGGCTGCTTTATCTTTATCGTATTGCGCTTTCTTAGCTTGGTATTCTTGTAAATCTTTATCGTATTGCGCTTTAGCTGCATTATAAACAGCCATTTCTGCATCATACTTGGCTTTAGCTTCCGCATTTGCCTTATCAGCAGCTGCTTTTTCGGCTACTTTGGCATCGTAGGCTGCTTTAGCAGTCTTGTAGGCAGCTAAATCAGTTTGATATTTTTCGTAAGCCGTATTGTAAGCAGCAAGATCTTTCTCATATTGCTCTTGAGCAGCCTTATCAGTAATTTCTGCTTGTGTTTTCTCAGCTACTTTAGCATCATAGGCTGCTTTTTTCGTATTGTATTCAGCTAGAGCGGCATCATACGAAGCCTTATTTGTCTTATATTCAGACAAGGCTGCTTCGTAAGTGACCATTTCCGCATCATACTTAGCTTTAGCTTCTGCATTAGCTGCATCAGCTGCTGCTTTTTCGGCTACTTTAGCATCGTAGGCGGCTTTGGCAGTCTTGTAGGCAGCTAAATCGGTTTGATATTTTTCGTAAGCGGCATTATAAGTAGCTAAATCTTTCTCATACTGCTCTTGAGCAGCCTTGTTTTCGATTTCTGTACGAACTTTTTCAGCTACTTTAGCATCATAAGCTTCCTTCTCAGCATCATATTTTGCCTTGTCTTTGGTATACTGAGCCATAGCAGCTTCATAGTTCTTCTTAGCAGTTTCATAAACAGCCAACTGTACCTTGTAATCGGCCTCTGACTTAGCATTAGCTGCATCGGCAGCTGCTTTTTCGGCTACTTTAGAATCATAAGTTAATTTTTGAGTATTATACTCTTCCAATGCTGCATCATAGGCTTTTTTATCAGCTTGGTATTTAGCTAACCCTTTTTCATAAGCAGCTTGATCAGTATCATACTGTGCTTTAGAAGCAGCGTTTGCTTTATCAGCTGCTGCTTTTTCGGCCACTTTAGCATCGTACTCAGCCTTAGCCTTATCATACTCAGCTACATCTTTTTTGTGGCTTTCTTTTGCTTTCTGATAATCAGAAACAACCGTATTAATCTCTTTTGATTGAGCTTGATTGTCAGCAATAGCACCCTCTAGGGATGTATGTGTTTGAGGTGCAGTTTCTTCGACTTCTACCCCTTCTTTTACCGCAGAAGTTTTAGCATCCTCAAGACTATCAGTTGTAACAACACTTGTTGTTACAGTGGTATTTCCTTCTTCTTTGACAGAAACAACTTGCTTCTCCGAATGATCAACAGTCGTTGCCGGATCAGCAGCAGTTTCTGTTAGTACAGAAGCACTAAGTGGTGTATCAGTAGCAGCTGAAGTTGAAACCTCATCTGCATGTACACCAGTTGCCCCCATCGCAAGAATGGTTGTACCCAAAAGAACAGAAGCAGCTCCAAAGCTATACTTCCTGATTGAAAAACGTTGTGAATCTTTTCTTCCCATATCACAAATTTCCTTCTAAATTTTCTTAACACCTAAAGTCTATCACTTTTAAACTTTCTGTCAATGGAATTGTCTTAATATTTTTAAAAATTTACACTCATTTTCAATTTGTAAGTATTATTTAATTGATTCTTTAGTTTAAAAGGATAGCTACCTTAATTTTATATGTTACTTCTTCTGAAAATTAGAATTAAATTGCACAATATAAGCTTGATATTAAAGTTTTGTTAATTATTTTTGCGACTCTTTTTGTTAAAGTATCAAAAAGAGCCCCAAGGGGCTCAAATCTTTATATCATTTGGACATGTTCTAAATGTTGCTTCATTAATTTGATAACAATACCTAATGACAATCCAAGTTCATATATCAGAAATCATTGACTTAAGATTTTTTTGACCAAGGCCTTCAAATCTGGAACTACTTCTTCCATAAACCATGGATTTTTGGCTTGCCAAATATTATTTCGAGGAGAGGGATGAACGAGAGGGAAAAACTCTGGAAGGTAATCTTTGTAATGCTTAACTGTATCCGTTAATTTTGCCGACGATTTTTGATGTAAATAGTAACGCTGTGCATAGTTACCTACTAAAATCGTCAATT
>OIZF01001275.1_pt1 | contig 15101 bp, 16 predicted proteins | sample 1588471 | NCBI WGS metagenome assembly OIZF01 (sample SAMN03283279) | human gut metagenome | biome: human-associated habitat; material: feces | host: Homo sapiens | place: Peru | collected 2012
GCTCCTTGACAATGCGAATGTATTTCTCGTTTGTCACTACCCACATGTTCTCGACAGGACAGATTGGCTTCAATCTATCTACTGTCAATTGAATGAGGGAACAGCCCACCCCCATCACATCAATGAACTGCTTTGGGTAATCGGGAGTTGACATAGGCCAGAAGCGGCTGCCTATGCCGCCGGCCATGATAATGATTTGGATATCAGAAAACATTTTTACTACCTCAGATATTTGTCTTGGTTACGATCATTCTTAATCTCCTTTCAAAAAGTTCAAGACCTCATCTACAGTTTCGTTAGTTTTCAAAAAACTTCTGCGTGCAGCTTTATGTAATTTTATTAATTCAATAGCGTCATGCGTATTTCCTCTGGCGGATATTTCCTCTACACAAACAGCTTCTTTATTATATATATACAAAGAATAGACCTCTTTTGCAGGATCTTCAAAATCCCATGGAGCAGTATTTTCTGAAGACATAGCAATATCAATGGAATTTCCATTAATTTGGGCTTTATAACAATTGGAATCACTTGTTTTATCCCAATGAATTTTATAGTTTTGCGTACTAGTAAGCAAACTTTCTATTAAATTTCTAAATTTTGTTTCCATAATTATTATTTTTGATTTGCGATGAAATTAAATGCAAAACACGAGACACATTAATCATATGACTGGAAATTAAATCGAAATCAACAGTTGCATTCTGATTCCGCTTTAAATTATGCAAAGCCTTAACATCTGAATTTAATTCACTTATATGTACTTGAATGTTCTCTGATTTCAAGTCAAACAAAGAATTACGATTTATCTCAGTCAAAAACTTGACAACAGAATCTATATGTTCTGCTGCTGCATAATATTCCTTTGAATCTATATAATAATGCAATTCTCTAAGAATTCCTTCATATTTAGTTATATCAGATAATGTAAAAAGGTTATTTAAAGAATTCAATTTATTAGAAACTGCCTCGTTTACTTGAGTTGTAACATTTTTTACTTGTCTTAATTGCCATAAAGCCAATCCTATACCATGAATGGATGCCCAAGTTCCTACTAAAGATATTTGATTAACCAAACTGGTAGAAAGATAACCATAATTATAGAAAAGGATTAACAATATAGAAATAGCGAAGCAAATCATTGCATTAATTATTATAACTTTCGACATAATAATTAACAGAAAATCAATCTCTTCTAAAAATATCTCTAGTATATACCTTGTCCTTCACATCATCCAGGCAAGCATCATAGCGGTTGGCTATGATAGCATGGCTCTGTGCTTTGAATGCATCCATGTTATTAACTACCTTGCTGCCGAAGAATGTTGTGCCGTCCTCAAGTGTCGGCTCATAGATGATAACCTCAGCACCCTTTGCCTTGATACGCTTCATAATACCCTGAATAGCTGACTGACGGAAGTTATCACTGTTTGACTTCATTGTCAAGCGATAGACACCAATCACACAGTTGTGCTCCTTACTGGCATCATAGCTATTATCATCAGCATAGCTGTAATAGCCAGCCTTCTGGAGTACAGCATCAGCGATATAGTCTTTGCGTGTGCGGTTGCTCTCTACGATAGCCTCAATGAGGTTCTCTGGCACATCGGCATAGTTTGCCAAAAGCTGCTTGGTGTCCTTAGGCAAGCAGTATCCGCCATAGCCGAAGCTTGGGTTATTGTAGTGGGTACCGATACGCGGATCGAGACCTACTCCGTCAATGATAGCCTTGGTGTCGAGTCCCTTCACCTCTGCGTATGTATCAAGCTCATTGAAGTAGCTTACACGCAAAGCAAGGTAAGTGTTGGCAAAGAGCTTAACAGCCTCAGCCTCCTTCATGCCCATAAACAAGGTGTCGATGTTCTCCTTGATGGCACCTTCCTGCAAGAGTGCGGCGAATGTCTTGGCTGCTTCCTTCAACATCTCTACATCAGTAACAGACTTGATAGCCTCGTTCTCTTCTGCGAACTCAGGACGGTCGATAAGCTTAGGATAGCCTACGATGATGCGGCTTGGGTAGAGGTTGTCGTAGAGTGCCTTGCTCTCACGAAGGAACTCCGGAGAGAAGAGGAGGTTGAACTTCTTTACGCCCTTCTTAGCATACTTCAAGTAGAGACTGCGGGTGTAACCTACCGGGATGGTGCTCTTGATAATCATCACGGCATCAGGATTAACCTCCAACACCAAGTCAATCACTTCTTCCACGTGTGTTGTGTCGAAGTAGTTCTTAACTGGATCATAGTTGGTAGGAGCAGCAATCACAACGAAGTCAGCATCCTTATATGCAGCCTTGCCATCGAGAGTAGCCACAAGATTCAGCGGCTTCTCCGCCAAGTACTTCTCAATATAATCGTCCTGAATAGGAGAAATGCGATTGTTAAGCTTCTCCACCTTCTCAGGAATAACGTCTACTGCTGTTACATGATGGTGCTGAGACAACAGGGTTGCTATACTCAGACCGACGTAGCCGGTACCGGCTACAGCTACTTTTAAATCCTTAAAATCTCTCATTTTCTAAATATTTAAAATGAATAATTAATTATACGAGTTAGGACATTAATACTATCATAAATAAATGCATGCTATTACAATTATATTCTTTTCCTGATAAATCGAGCTGGATTCCCAGCCCATATTTCATTGTCTGGAATATCCTTGGTTACCACACTACCTGCACCAACTATGGCATTTTCACCAATTCGCACAGCATTACATATCACAGTATTAGCACCAATAAAACAATTGTCACACAACTCAACGATACCCTTCTTGAAAGCAATACCAGGCTTCTTAGTATCCAAATAATGAGTCAATATCACACAGCGCATAGTAATATGTACATGATTATGGATAATGATATTCTCAGGATAAAGGCTATCAAATATCACACCATCACCAATGCTACTATGCTTAGTATCTTCAATACATACTCCCCCATATTTGACAAATTTAAGCCTGGTATGGGCATCCATTGGCACATGCGTAACTATGCGTAAACACAGCACTCGAAAGATCCTTTTCAATGAATATTTCATAGTTTTGCCTCCTTCAATATAGTATCATAACGATTTCTAAATATCTCTACAGAATAATCATCCTGCAAGTGTTTCTTGCTCTGTTTTCCCATAGCTTTTCTTAAATCTTCATTTTTCAAAAGCTTCAACAAATTCTCCGATAATTTCTTATAGTCACCTATCGCTGTCAAGAAACCATACTTACTATTTTCTACCAAATAGCCATTATCACCAACATCCGTGCAAACTATTGGCAAATTGGCATTCATACCCTCCATGATGGAATTACTCGTTCCCTCAAACAAAGATGTAGAAAGATAAATGTCTGCATCATTCAATAATTCTGGGATATTTTGTGGATTAATATAGATGGTTGTCACATCCTCAATACCATATTGTTTGACCCAACTACGGATTTGAACTTCCAACTCACCATATCCGACAAGGTCAAAATGAATCTTGGCATACATTTTCTTAACGTCAGCAATAGTTCGGATAGCTGTCTCATAATCCTTTTGGGCAACGAATCTTCCTACGGTAATGATGTGCTTTAGATCCTTCTTAACTTTCTCTTGATAAGGCTGAATGTTTTCAAAACAGTTAGGGATAACCACTATTTTGTCTTTTTTGAATCCATGAGACGAAAAGTTTTTCTTTCCCGAATAACAGTTAGCGATAGCCTTCGTTGCCACCCAGTTAGTCATCACCCTATCCGCTAAGAGTTTCAATGGTGGAAGTTCAGCATTACGTAAACCTGTATAGACTTTCATTTTATGAAAGAACGAAGCCATACAAGCATAAGCATTAGCTGCCGTCAAATAGGAAAATATGGCAGAGATATGGTTTATCTTGAGATATTTGACAAACAGGTTGAATCTGCTAAAATGTCCTCCACGAAACATCGCCACATTCACCCGTTTGTCCTCTCTCAACAAGTCCAAATACTTTTGGTGCAATTTATCACCATTCAAGATGATAAAGTGTACCTCATAATCACCAGCGAGCGCCTTAGCCAACAAGACTGCTTGCTTCTCTGCTCCACCGCTGGTGAGATTTTTTACAAAGACAGCTATACATTTATTCATAATTACCAGTCATAAAACTTTTCGATACAAACTTTTCCTCAGGTAATTTTTCTAAAAGTTTGCGTTTAGCCTTGAATGAAAGGCCCCAAGACTCAGCATTGTATTTTTTGTTTCTCTCATAATATTCCTTGCGAGAGCAAATTACTTTTGCAGGATTACCTCCCACAACGCTATTACTTGGTATCGACTTAGTGACAACACTACCAGCAGCTATCAACACATTGTCACCCACTGTTACTCCAGGCATTACCAGAGTATTGTTTCCGATATAAACATTATTACCTATTTTTACTTTTCCGAAACAATCGAATGACGAATCTAAGTCTCTTACCACATTCGACCCTCCATGAGTGAAGAATTTTACATTCTTCGTGATTTGGCAACGACTACCTACGGATATCAAATAAGGTTCAGCTGCTATCCAAAATTCACACGCTATCTGATTTTGTCTCCCCATTTTAACGCCACTCAACCTAGCACGCAAGTTCATAGGGAAAATACGCAAGCATACTTGTGTTGCTTGCTCTAACAATAAGTCTATATTCATATCAATTATCACCTTATTATTTTTAGAAAAAGAGAATTATAATCATAAGCACACTTTTGTATAGAGAATCTACTTTCAAAAGTGCGATATAAATTGTCTCCCGAAATTTGGTTACGCTCTCTCAGAAAACGACGTATAAGCAACTTGTAATTATCAACAGAAAAATCAGAAGCCACAAAACCATTTTCCCCATCATTGATTATATCAACAATGCCACTTACAGGAGTACTTACAGGAATACATTTACATGCCATTGCTTCTATTAGAGTTATTGGCATACCTTCAAATAATGAAGACAAACAAAAGGCATCGCTCTGCAAATAGTAGTCTGCTATATTATTTCGAGTTCCGAGGAAGCGAACATTTTCTCCTGCCATATCTTTCCAAGTCTTGCCCAAAGAAGTTTCATCATAACCTGGACCTATTATCAAAAGCTGCAAATGATACCCCTCCGCTGTCAATTCATTGACTGATTGTATCAATACGTTAAGATTCTTTTGCGGATTGCATCTTGCAACACAAAGCAAAACAATATCATCAGAATGCTTTTTATATTCTTGTATTTCCTTCGTCACCTCATCAAACCTAGAAGTTTTTATTGGCAACATACGACCATTATAAATCAAAGTATCATTATGGAGATTAAAGAAATTCTCGTATGATTCTTTATTTGACTTAGAGATTGTTACAAGATGTATTATATTATTTGAGAACAGATACTTAGCAACTTTTCTCAAATACTTGGGTATTCCGATTTCAGCCTTATTATGCAAAGTCTGAACATATTTAGTTTTGCGATAAAAGAAAACTGCAAACAGAATAAAATTGAGTAAACAATGCACATGCACTACATCTGGTCGCAATCTCTTTATCTCTTTATAAACTTTGTAAAGATAAAGAATTTTAGATCTACCATTATAACCTAAGTCTATCAGCTTCACCCTATCAGACAACTCTGCCTTATAAAAGTTTTGCTTATTAAGAGGTGATGTTGTTAAGGTTAACAAATAAACTTCATTTTCTTTACTCAATTCATTGCTCAAATCTGTAACAAATCGCTCAGCCCCACCAGGGCATAAAGAGTGAATAAACTCTACTATTTTCATTTCAAATGTAATTTATGAAGTACACGATTCACATATCCCATAACAAACTGTCGTTTTGCAATACGATAAGGTTTCATATCTTCTTTATCATAAAAATACAAAGACTCACACTTACTACGGTCCTTAAACCATCTATAAAGGCTAATATGCAACTTCATAACATGAGTTATATCTGTCAATTCCACCATAGAATTAATTTGGCGCAATTCCTTGGATGTTTCTATGTGATAGTCTTCACCAAGTTTAGCCTTTACATAGGCAAGAGGTAAGTTTACACCTGCCACACTGAAAGCAAATGTTGTTGCATCATTACGAAGATTCGTCTCCACGAAATAGTACTTGTTAGCAGCATAAATTAACTCCATACCGAACAATCCTTCATAGTTAACTTCTTTAATAAATCTCTTTACAGAATCAGTTACTTGCTCTGGCAACTTGGATACTGGGTAAATTGTAGCAAAGGTTGTTCCACCCATTCTATCTCGCAATTTACGAATAAATCCAGGTATGATTATTTCTCCATTAATACTCAAACCAACAACGACTACCTCATATTCTCGCTTCACAAATTCCTGTACTTGTACTCTTGCTTGAGTACCGAATCCTCTCAGACCATTGTTCAATTCTTCTTGATTTTGACAAATGCAAATCTGAGATTTTTGTCCTGCGATACTACTTAACGGCTTACATATACAAGGATATGAATCAAATTGTATACTTGCTACACCTTCTGCTTTTACAGAAGATTTTGGCACACATAATCCACACTGTTCTGCAAGCTTTACTTGAACTTGTTTATCCATAAAATGTGTCATACGACCATTCTCTCCCGCATTGAAGAAATGATAATAGTCTTTTAATTCATCATAATAAATATCAAAGCAATGAGCAACTTCATCACAACAACTGATAACAATTGGCTTTTCAGAATTGCTTCGCTTTGACATCAAAATATCAAAAACTTCTTCACAGTTACTAGTACTTGTATAATTTGTAACATACTTTGAATAACGAATATAACTATTGTTATCACCATATATATACAAATCAATACCATATCCAACCTTACCAAGGCAACGCACCATGGTCAAAGTATTATGGTGGGTAACACCTATTAGTATTATATTTTTCATTTTCTAAAATTTATATGATTGATTAATGTAAACTCAAATATTCCTCATGACAAGCAACTCGCATCAAGAAATGTGTTTCTTTATATCTCAACATACTTGGCTTTTATTACACCTTCTTTAACTATGGTCGCAAGGAAAAGAATGTCACCATCAATTTGTACATTTCCGTCATCAGCCTTTCGCTTTAATAACATACTAAATATACCTATAGCATATGAGATAGATGGGATAACTGACTCAACGAAAGTAAAAAGATCTGCCATAAGTTTATAAAATTGTCTTATAAAACTCTATATACTTCTCTGCAATGACTTTCCACGACTTATCACCCACAAAGTAATCATTCCGGATATTATCAGTCATTTTTTCACGTCTAGCATCATCCTTCAACAAAGCGATTATAGCATCGGCAAGTGCATCCACATCTTTAGGTGGAACCAGTAAGCCCGTTTTGCTATTCTCTACCATTTCACCCAAGCCACCGACATTTGTTGCGACAACAGGTTTACAAAGACTATAACTAGTCATTATAACACCACTTTGTGTTGCATCAGTATAGGGACAAACTGTAACAGAACTGTCTTGTAATAACCGTGCTAATTCTTCCATTCCAACATAACGATTAATGACATTCATCCAACCTAAATCCGAATAAGGAGACATATCAAAATAGATTTTACCACCACCTGCAATTGTAAGAGTTGCGTCAGGTACTTGTTCTTTAACTTTCATCATAGCCTTACAAAGGTATTCAATACCTTTGTAAGGAGATATTCGACCAAAGAATAGCACATTATGCCCATTACTATTGCTGTTAGAATCTACAAACATAGAGATGGTATCATATATACCAAGACTATTTATCAGAATCTGCTTAAGATTGAGTTTATAAGTAGTACAAAATCTATCCGTCTGTTTATTATTCAACAAAACAATTTTTTGTACACATCTCATTGCTATCTTTCTATTAACAGAACTTTCAATACTGAATTCTCCAGAATGGACAAACGGATCATGAACAGTTAACACCATTTTTTTTCCAAACAAAATATAGAGCAATAAATTCCATTTACCCAACATACTGTCTGTATGAATAACCTCAAAATCATTAGCTTTAATTAAACTTATAAGCTGTCGAGTTAATTTCAAAGCCTTCAAAGAAGAATCTTGCATAACTATCTGATTAGCAATATATACCTTACTCATATCCATATAACTCTCATAAATTTTGAGTTCTGAATATCTAACAGCTGGAAATATTGTATTTTCCGGTATTTGCTCTTTAATATTGAAAAGCGTACTCTTCAAACTATATGGTGCTAATTTTATGACGTATGTAACATCATGTCCAGCATCTTGTAAAGCCTTCACTAGAGGGAAGTCACAGTCAGCAAAAGAAGGAGAGCTATAATAAAGAATTTTCATTGTATTTCAATTGAATGTTTCTTTAATAGGACTAAAAGCATCTTTGCTCTTGTCGAAGTATAATGAGTAGCCATATAAGAGGCAATTTGAGAAAAATCCAAAGGTTTTGTACGTAAAGTATTCAATGCTTGCTCAAACTCATCGTAATTGTCCACATTTGGAATCAACGAGTTCAATTCATAAAAACGAGTATCAGCATTATCTGGATAATGACCTATCACAGAACAACCATTTGTCAACATTTCAAATAATCTCGGAGTAACTTGGTTGAATCGCCCTGTGATTTTTTTGCTTTCATCTATGCCAGGAGTGGTATAACATGAAATCTTGGTCTTGCTAATCATATCAAGATAAGACTGTCTTCCTGTATCATGCATAACAACATTACCATTATGGTCTACAAAAGCGCGATTGTTCTCTGTTCCAAGACTATGTATATAAGTAAAATCTGGATGCTTTTCACAATATTCATCAAGCATACGAATAAAGAAAGGATTAGGTCTGCCGAATATACAGAAGTCATATTTTTTATCTTTTATCTTATTTATATCCATTTTATAGATGTCTGGATAAGATAAAGGCCAATGCTCAATTGGTAACGGACATTGATGATTCTTCAGAAATTCTACAACTTCAGCACTTGTTACCAACACCAAAGGGCAATATTTGTATGCCTCATAGAATGCAGCCAACTCCTGATCTTCTAACCAAAAATCAATGATAACAGGTATCGTATTTTTATCTAAAATGCAACGTTTTTCTGCCTTAGCTTGCATCACAAACCTAAGTTTCAAGTCACCTCTTGGTACTAAGAAATGATAAAGTTCTGCGAAACCATATTTCTCAAATCTTCTGAAAAACTTGAATTTGAAATTTCCCTCACTTTTTATGGGAATGTTCAATTCTTTTGCCAAAATGTCCTCCCATTCATATACGATGTTAAAAGATGACCAATGGGCATAGGCACGTTGAGATTGTATTCTTGTTAATTTTCTCATGCCATTCTCTTGTTTAAGTCAATAGCAGCTCCCATTGCTGCATCCATATTGTAATATTCCCACTCTGCAAAACGTCCCAACAAATACAAACCACTTGCCTCAGTCACCTTTTTTAAAGAAGTAATATTTGGGCGAGTATTCTCATCCTGAATTGGATAAGTGTATTGAGTATATTCGTGAGTGATATACTTTGGATGCAAAGGAATACGTTTTAAATTGTCCAAGATGTCTTCCTTGGAAATATAATCAGTAAACTCTATTGTCGCAGACATAACACCATTGTTTCTATTGGTTGAAGAAAAGTTTCCTGTACAGATGATGCGATGGCTCTGATGCAGACGACTTGGCATGTATATCCAACTATATGGATTATCATCAATCTCACAAAGTACAGATGTCGTTCCATGACTTTCCAAACCATCAATCATATCCTTATAATTTGAAATGTTAATGCCAGAGATTATGCTTGGCAAATCTTTGATATTTCCACAGAATACGACCTTGTCACATGCAATACCATTTACTTTCCAGCCTTCAGCTGTCTTCTCTATTGAATTCACATCCACATTGTATTGAATGTTCAAGCCTTCAGCAAGACGGTTTGCCAAGAACTGAGAGCCACCTTTTTTCTCATAATAGAAAGAGCTATGAACAAAGGCTTTTTCCTCTATGTGCTTGAAATTATTATATATCATTTCCTCTAATGTCGGCATAGGCAACTTTCCTGCCAACCAAGAGAGCGGAACATGTTTCAAACTTCTACGCCATACTTTCTCATTATAAGGCTGAAAATATGCTTGATAAAGTGTTTCTCCGAAACGAGTGCGCAAGAACTCCTCAAAGTTCTTAGGCTCAGTCTTTGGAGCCTTAGCCATTGTAACGAGGTCGGAGATAAAGTCCTTCATCATATCTTCATTAAACATATAGGCATGATTCTCTATAGGATAAGGAACCCATTTGCCATCCTCCATCGAAACCACAGAGTTTCTATCAGCTTTGGTAAATTCATTATCCTTGTCAAAGAACTTCCAAAACCAATCAAGAACATCCTGACGCTTGGTGTTAAACACATGCCCACCTACCTTGTGATAAAGGTGTCCATTCACTCTATCACATTTTACAAGGCCACCTGGGCGATCTGCCTTTTCTAAAACTGTCACTACATATCTATCACTCAACTGATGAGCAATGGAAAGACCGGATACACCGGCACCTACTACTATTACTTTTTCCATAAATTTATTTTATTAATTATGAATAATTCAAACTAAAAACTAAAAGAATGGTATAGAATATGCTCCAGGAACATAATCATAATCCTTTCGCTTTCGTTCACCAATTTTCTTGGCAGGAACTCCTCCAACAACGCTCCAAGGCTCTACATCTTTACAAACAACAGCACCTGCTGCGACAACAGCTCCTTCGCCTATATTCACCCCAGGTAAAACAATAGCCCTTGAACAAATCCAACAATAATCACCCACTGTTACTTGTCCACCTTTTATACCGAAATGTAAATCATTATAATCATGATGTAATGACCAGAACATAACTTCAGATGCAACCGTTACATTTTTTCCTATTTTTATACCTCTTCGGCAGTCTAAGTGACATTTGAAACCAATATTACAACCACTACCTACTTCCAAAGGACCTTTCCACCAGTACATTCCCCCATACAAAAGTGCCGTTTTATCTATATGAACACCTTTATATCGGTTTAAAAAATATCTACGAAGATGTTTGGATGGAAGTTTCAAAATAAAGCGAATCAGAATCCAATTAAAAGACTCTTTACAACTATATTTTATAAATCTAAGAATGCTAAATACTTTTTTTAACATATATAAACGTTTTTAATGAAATATACAACAGAATTAAGACAATAATGAACTTGAATATAAAAGAAAGTCCTGTTGGAATTAAAAATGATACGAAAGCAAACAACAATAGCATCAATATAGAAAATAGAAGCTCTTTGATTGAAATTGCGCCTTTAGAGACTTTATGTAACATAATGTAGAGATAGACAATATTAATTAATGATGCGATGACGTAAGCTGTAGACAAGCCGTCAGCACCATAAAATGAGCCAATATAAATAATCGGAGTTGTAAAAATTGCATATAGAATAGACTCTACAGATAGTAACTTTTGCCTATCAGCAGCTCCCAATATATTTCCATTTAAACTAAATATTGCAAACATAACGATATACCAACACTGAAAAGCCATAACAGTCCCTGTATTACGGTATTTGTCCCCATATAATATATACACAACTTCATTTCTAAATATTGATATACATAAAGCAAAGACACATCCCAAAAGCATTAAAATGATTAATATCTTTTTTGATGTCTTCCAAAAATCAGAAGAGTCTTTAACAAATAGTTGTGCTTGATTAGGAAATAAAGCTGTTAAAGACGTTGAGAGTAACATTGTAACAGGCAATAACAATTTATTCGCAGTATTGAAATATGCTACTTGTTCTATACCAGAATGTTGCTCTAAAAATAAAATAGGGAATTGGTTTGTAAACAATCCCATTAATACTAAAACATAAAATGGGAAACCTTCTTTTACGATTTTAAGAAGTGATTTTTTATCAATCGATTTTATATTAGAACGTCCTTGAATAATTTTTGTTTTGTTTAAAATTCCCCAATATATTATGTTCTTCATTAGGTACAATCCTATATATATTGCTATTACTATTTTAACTGTTATAAAAGAAGGACATGCATATTGTATGAAAAGATAGGAGATTAATGTTATTAATGAAATCAGGACATCAATAATGCTATTCCATTCCATGTGTTGCATTCCAAAGGCTACACTTTGCAAACCTCCCCATAAGGAATCACAGAATATACCTGCCAAAAGAAAGTATAGTATGAAAACTTCTAAATTTATATCACCTATTTTATTATACAATAAAAGTGATAAAGCTGCAATAACGTATCCTATTGCCCTCCAAAAAAGGCATATTAAAAGATACTTTTTTGAATTTCCTTGGTTTCTTGCAACATATTTATTTATGATAAACTGCATCCCCAATGAGGAAATTGCACTAAATAACGCTATGTAAGTCAATACCAAACTATATTCTCCATATCCATTAGGTTCTAACCATCTTGCCAATATTATATTAGTAACCATGTTTAATGCTCGTCCCAAAACACTACCAGCAATCAAATATGAAAAATTTTTCAAGAAACTATTCGCCATATTTTTAACAATATTATTTAGCTAAATTCTTATTTCTTACTACAGCTTCATCCAACAAATACATCATAAAAGCCCAAAAAACATACCAGTTAGTATTATTGACAAAGAATACAACAAGAGGTAAATTCAATAAACTCGCCAAAAAGAACATTTGTAAATGCACATCAATATATTTCCAATTTTTTCTTAAATATAAGATATAAAAAAGCAGAAAATACAATACAGAGACATATCCATATTGATTTAAGAAACCAACAATACCCACATCAGCTCTCCACAAACCATAATCTAAAGTTAATTTTTGCATTTCAATTCCATAAGCAGAATTTCCTGCCATACCATTACCAAATATATAAGATAGAGGACCTCCCCAATATGAAGAAAAATAGGTATAATATGATAAGTATCGTATGTTATCTTCATTCAGTTCATCACTTGTTTTAGACATCAATGAACCAAATAAAATATCTGAAAAGTTTAAAATTACAATGCCTGATAATATAATCAAGGAAATTGCTAATTTTTTATGTTTAAAATTTGATGAGAGAAGGGATATAATAACTAAAGCCAATACAGTTGTAACCATAAATTGCCGTGTTTGATCCAAATAAAGGCCAACAAGTCCAAAAACAAAAAATACTAAATATCTTAATCTATATTTTTCTGTCATTTTTTGAAAATAATAAAATATAAGGAACTGTGATAAATAGGTATCAGATATATAATATCTATAAATACCAGATCTAACTTCTATCGGCTTTAATATTCCATTTTCATCATATGTTTCGGGTCTGAATGCAAACAAATAATTTGGATAAGTAAATTGTTCAACTATCACAATAGAGGTTCTTACAACAGCATATATTGTAAGTATATTTATTAATGTTTTAACCGAAATTTTTTCTTTGTGCATATAAAAATATAGAAACAATATCATATATGGCAAGTAAACCCTAAAAGATTCCATAAAAGATTGCCCATGTTCAAAAAAACATGGTATAAAACTAAGCATCGGTATAAAAACAAATCCTATAACATATTTTTTTGAGGGGCATACATTAATAGTATATTTGCCAAATATAAAAACAAGCATAACAAATATAGCCATTATCTTGCATATATTTCCCCCTAAAACAACATCATATTTCACATAATCAAAATAATGTAGATATTGTAAAAATATAAAGCCAATAATTATAGAAGGTATTAATTCTTTTTTTGATCTTATTTCACTCATATTTGAATAAACATTTTTATATAGTTTTTATTCTTATGGCTGGTGCTCCCACATATAATCCGTTCTTTTTTGTATCCTTAGTAATCAAGCTATTAGCACCTATAACGCATCCTTTTGCAATTCTCACTCCAGGAAGAATTGTAGTATGAGCCCCTATCCAACATCCATCTTCTACGATAATTTTCTTGGTTACCCCTAACCCAGCTCTTTGATTGTCATCACCAATTTCATGAGTTGAATTGATAAAGGTACAGTTGAAAGCGATAGAAACATTATTACCTATTACAATATCATTACCTAAATCCAAGAAAACCCGGTAATTAATATAAGAGTTTGCACCAACTTTTAATTTTCCATTTCCTGCCCCACAAAAACATTGAGGATATATCCTTGAAGTTTTGTGGATAGCATACCCTAAGGAATTATATATCCACCTTTGTAAAATGGGGGGGGTAAATACACTTGAAGCAATTCCATTTAGAAGGATATTTTTTATATTATAGGCAAACATTCTCTGGATGCCTTTTAACTTGTTTATTATTTTATCGTATATCATAGTGTTCTTAGCTATGCGTTTATTATTATCTGATGTCTGATTTGCCATATATTACTTTCCAAACTCTTTAATTCTCTGTTCCTCTTTCAATGAGCAGACAAGCAGTTGTCCATTCTTCTCGGCTACGATATAGCCATCCAAGCCTTGGACTACTACCTTGGTTTCGTCGGCGGCGTGGACTACGCAGTTGTTGCAGTCGTAGAGGCGGATTTCTTTGCCTACCTTGGCGTTGCCGTTATCGTCCTGCGGGAGGAGGGTGCGGAGGCTGCCCCAGCTGCCTAAGTCGCTCCAACCAAACTCGGCTGGCAAAGTATAGATTTCCTTCGACTTCTCCATCACGGCATAGTCGATGCTAATCTTCTCGCAGGTTGGAAAGAGTTTGCCTACTACCTCTTTCTCCTGTTCGGTATAGAAAGAAGGTGCCATCTCGTCCATGATGTTGGCAAGGTTTGGCTGGAAAGTACGGATTGCCTTGCTAATGGTATCAATGTTCCATACGAAGATTCCAGCATTCCAATAGTAATTGCCAGCGGCAAGATATTGCTCGGCTGTCTCCAGGTTTGGCTTTTCCTTGAAAGCCTCAACCTTGTAGATTTCATCTACGGATGTTGGCTCTGCTGCGGCGATATAGCCATAGCCTGTTTCCGGACGACTTGGCTTGATACCGATCGTAACGATGGCGTTCTTATCGGAAGTATAGCTCAATGCCTTGCTGAGCACTCGCTGATACTCCGAGGTATTGATGACCAGGGCATCGGATGGTGTCACC
>OIZF01001288.1_pt1 | contig 14986 bp, 12 predicted proteins | sample 1588471 | NCBI WGS metagenome assembly OIZF01 (sample SAMN03283279) | human gut metagenome | biome: human-associated habitat; material: feces | host: Homo sapiens | place: Peru | collected 2012
GCATTATATATCAGACTAATGCTCTCGACGGCAAACAATCCTTTCACACTGTCTACCCGTTTGAATAAATTTAAAGCCATCCTTCTTTCTTATACCATGCAATGATTTCCTTTACTCCCTTGTCTAAAGGGTACTCAGGACGATATCCCAGTTCTTCCACCAAGGGTGAAATATCGCATTGCCAATTACGTTGTTTCATTATTTTATACTTGTCAGAATTCAGCGTACTGCTCTTCCCGGAACGCGTAGCAATAAATTCAGCGAGCAAAGATATAACTTTTAGCACAATTAATGGACATTTCAAGTGAAGAACAAACGGATTGCCCAATTCTTTTTGTATCAGATCCGAAAAGGCACGACTTCTATAGATTTTCCCATCTGTTAGGAAATACGCCTTTTGAACCACTTTTTTCTCCATTCCCAGAAAAATCGCCTGCACAATGTCCTTCACATAAACAAAAGTCAAGTCCTGGCGTCGAAAACCGACCGAAAAGTCTACATGCTTCTGAATGGACTTGGCCATCAGGAAATAGTCTGACTCACGGGGACCATAGACTCCCGTAGGACGATAAATGACATAAGGAAAACCGGGAATACTCTGAATATATAATTCCGCTTTCAATTTACTCAATCCATAAGCCGTATTAGGCATCGGAGTATCTTCTCCGCTTATCGGAGTATAATCCTTCTCACGTACAGGTCCGAATACACTCAACGTGCTAATATATATAAACTGCTTCGGAACCATATTCAATTCCTTCAGCGTGTCTATAAAATATTTAGTCTGAAGATAATTCACATAATCAAAGGTCTTTTTATCAGAACACTTTGTCACACCGGCGCAATGGATGATATAATCAAATTTGCTGTAAGTACCTTTATGCCCGGAGAGTTGGGCGCGAAGCTCATTGGGATGTGCAAAGTCCAGTTCCAGAAAGTGAATTTTCCGGTTCTTTAAATACCGCTTGCTACTCGTGGGGCGAATTCCGGCCCACACACCAAACTTTCGTTTCAACGCTTCCTCCACGATGAAACTTCCTATAAAACCACTTGCACCTGTAATTAAAACACTCTCCATTATTACTTCCCTGGTTCTACATGAATATTGATTCAAAAAATATGATGCCACAAAGATACGATAAATATAAAATAAAAGCCATTTTGCTTTTCTCAATTATTATTTGTTTATTTGCAATGCGATTTATTTACTATTCAACACTTTTAAAGCACGTGGAAGATAAGGCCGATTTTGATTTTCTTTTTAAAGAGTACTATCCTCAACTTTATTATTACGCATTTCATTTGATTAATAATATGGAGGCTAGCAAAGATATCGTCAGCGACGCCTTCGAATTTATTTGGGCCAATTATGCTAAAATAGATAAAGCCACAGCTAAATCTTATCTATATGTCTACGTTCGCAACAAAAGCATTGATTTCCTGCGGCATCAGAATACACACGAACAATACGTACAAATCTATTCCGAACTGACCAAAAGTTATGTTGAGACGGAGTATCAGGAGCAGGATGAAAGAATGATGCATATCAGTAAGGCGATGGAAAAACTGACTCCACATACCAGGCATATTTTAGAAGAATGTTATATTCAACGCAAAAAATATCAGGAAGTGGCAGAGGAATTAAATATTAGTGTCAGTGCAGTCAGGAAGCATATTGTGAAAGCATTACAGGTGATACGTGAAGAATGTGCAAAAAAATCATAAAGCAGGTGTCTTTATTTTATGATTAAACGTAATATAAATAAGTATGATACAGTCCAACAGTGATGAATAAAGATATTGACAATATAGATAATACAGATAAATCTGTAGAGAAGGCACTCGACATTATGGAGAGCTCTTCAGAAATAAACGTCGAACAACTGCAGGAAATGCTTAAAGATGAAGAAACCCTGCAGGCTTGTCGCGACATCATGGATAGTAGCCTCTTCCTACAACAAAAAAGTGGAATGGAACTACCCAATACAGAGATGGAGCTAGAACGATTCAAGAAAAAACAATACATGGCAAGAATGCGTTCCAACTTCTGGAAAGTAAGTATGGGAATAGCCGCCATGATTGCCGTTCTATTTGGGACTTACTATCTTATCAATACCCTGACGCCCCCTGCCCTGGAACCAATCACAGTATTTACTGCGGATGCTGCCCCTCAACATATCACTCTGCAAAAAGATAACGGAGAAAAGATTGTATTAGACGAACCGCAATCAAACAATCAAACCTTACCACAGAAAATGATCTCAAAGTCCGAAAAGAAAGAATTGGATTACAGGCAAGTCATTTCAACGACCACTCAAACACATGTACTCACTGTTCCACGCGGTGAAAGTTTCAAGGTAGTGTTATGTGACGGCACGGAGGTCTGGCTCAATGCCAATAGTAACTTTGTCTATCCAACGGCCTTTATTGGCGACGAACGTATCGTCACTTTAGAAGGTGAGGCTTATTTTAAAGTGACCAAAGATCCGGAGCGACCTTTTATCGTAAAAACCAAAACTGTGCAAACCCGCGTTCTCGGTACTGAATTTAATATACGCAGCTATACTCCTGAAGATACTCATGTAGTGCTTATTAATGGAAAAGTAGAAGTCAGCAATACCAAAGGAGGATCATATACCAGACTATATCCGGGAGAAGATGCACATCTGCAATCTGATGGCAACTTTATCCTGGCAGAAGTAGATCTAGACTCCTATGTTTATTGGAAAGACGGCTATTTCTACTTTGACAATGTCACATTGAAAGATATTATGCAAAATTTGGGACGTTGGTACAATGTAAACATAGAGTTCAGAAACAAAGAAGCGATGGAGTATAAAATGCACTTTATATCCGATCGTACCAAAGACCTGGAACATACGATCTCATTACTTAATAGAATGAAAAAAGTGACAGTCACCTTGCAAGGCAATACGCTTACTGTAGACTAGATTTTTATTGCATAAGTATAACTAATCTATGCAAAATACAACAAAATATCACTTTTATTAAAAAATAAATCGCAAAAGGGGTATCCATTTTTTCTTCTCATACGAACTAGTTATATAAACATGTTCAAATAGTGTTATTAAAGACAAACGTATGAGAAATAATTGGAACCTACTTATTGTGTGTTTTCTATGCGTATTATGTTTCCGACCCTACCAAGTAAATGCTCAGGTGCAATCGCAAAAGAAAATCACGATTGAAATTAGCAACGAACGGTTGCCGTCCGTACTAAAACGTTTAGAAAAACTATCCGGATATAAGATCCTGTTTACGTATGACGATGTCAAGAAATTCACCGTTTCTGGCTCCGTCAAGGATAAGAGTATAGAGCAGACTCTCGATATAATCTTAGCCAATAAGCCACTGGAATATCATATTGAAGACCAATTTATCACAATTACTATCAAAGGTCCTTCCAAACAGGCGAAAGTATTCAATGTGAAAGGAGTGGTTATTTCCGGTGATGACGGACAGCCGCTCATTGGTGCAACCGTTGTCATCAAAGGAAGTAAGTCCGGCGTATTAACGGATATAGATGGAAAATTCTCGATAGAAAATGTATCCAATAAATCCCTGTTACAATTTTCCTATATAGGAATGAAACCGCAAGACCTGACTCCTGCCCCAAATATGAATGTTACATTAATGCCCGATGTACAAACATTATCTGAAGTAGTAGTAACAGGTATGCAGAAAATGGACAAACGTCTGTTTACAGGAGCAACCAAACAATTGTCCGCAGATGAGGTCAAACTAGATGGTTTGCCTGATATCAGCCGGGGACTTGAAGGACGTGCCGCAGGCGTATCTGTACAAAATGTTTCCGGTACATTTGGTACTGCCCCAAAAATCCGGGTACGTGGCGCTACATCTATTTTCGGTAGTTCAAAGCCACTATGGGTGGTAGATGGAGTCATCATGGAAGATGCTATCGACGTAGGTCCGGATGACTTATCCTCAGGAGATGCCGAAACATTGATTAGTTCAGCTATTGCCGGATTGAATTCAGATGATATTGAAAGCTTTCAAATATTGAAAGACGGATCAGCAACCTCTATCTACGGTGCGCGAGCCATGGCAGGGGTTATTGTAGTAACCACCAAAAAGGGAAAAGCCGGTGTCAGCAAAATCAGCTACACCGGTGAATTTACAACTCGTATGATTCCCAGTTATAAAGAATTCAATATCATGAATTCACAGGAACAAATGGGAATCTATAAAGAAATGGAACAAAAAGGATGGCTCAACAATAGCGATACTTACCGTGCAAAAGATAGCGGAGTGTATGGACGTATGTATCAGTTAATCAATCAATACAATCCGGTTACAGGACAATTCGGGCTTGCCAACACTCCGGAAGCACGTAACGCTTACCTGCGTGAAGCGGAAATGAGAAATACCGACTGGTTTGATACTTTATTTTCCAACAATATCACACAAAATCATTCTGTCAGTATCACTTCCGGAACAGAAAAATCTTCATTCTATGCTTCATTAAGTGCCATGTCAGACCCGGGGTGGTACAAGCAAAGTGAAGTAAAACGCTATACAGCTAATTTAAATACAACATATAATATATATAAGAATTTATCTATAAATTTAATATCCAGTGCTTCCTACCGTAAGCAGAAAGCGCCCGGAACACTGAGTTCTGAAGTGAATGCAGCTAGTGGAGAAGTCACCCGTCAATTTGACATCAATCCATATTCGTATGCACTAAACACATCACGCGCATTGGATCCGGCAGTCAACTATACAGCTAACTACGCACCATTCAATATCCTTCATGAATTGGATAACAATTATATGGACTTAAACGTAGTTGACGTTAAATTCCAAGGAGAAGTAAAATGGAAAGCACTTCCAGAATTAGAGCTTAGCGCATTAGGAGCAGTCAGATATCAAGCTTCTTCGCAAGAACATAATATTAAAGACCACTCGAATCAGGCAACAGCATATCGCACAGGAATGGATGACGCCACTATTCGTGACAACAATAATTTACTCTACACCAACCCCGACAATCCTTATGCTTTACCCATCAGCATACTGCCGGAAGGCGGTATTTACCAGCGTAAGGACTATCGCATGCTGGGAGTAGACTTTCGTGCCACAGCATCCTGGAATCATTTATTTGCAGAAAAGCATATAACCAATCTTTTCGCTGGTATGGAGGTGAATGATTTAAAACGCATGCAGAATTATTTTCAAGGATGGGGAATGCAATATACAATGGGCGAAATTCCATCGTACGTATATGAATTTTTCAAGAAAGGTATTGAGTCCGGTGAAAATTATTATGGATTAAACCATACCACAACAAGGAGTGTAGCAGGTTTTGCCAATGCAACCTATTCGTATGATGGCCGTTATACAGTAAACGGAACATTCCGCTATGAAGGCACCAACCGCATGGGAAAAAGCCGTTCTTCCCGCTGGTTACCTACATGGAATATTTCAGGAGCATGGAATGTACATGAAGAAAATTTCTTCGAAACACTCAGCTCAGTGCTGTCACATTTGACATTCAAAGCATCCTACTCTTTAACTGCCGACAGAGGTCCGGAATATGTAACAAATTCACATGCCATAATCACCAGCTATTCACCATTTCGCCCTTTCACCAGCGGACAGGAAACCGGACTTTATGTATCCGACCCCGAAAATAGCGAATTGACTTACGAAAAGAAGCATGAATTAAACATCGGTGCTGATATGGGATTCTTAGACAACCGGATCAATTTCTCAATCGACTGGTATAAACGCAACAACTATGACCTGATTGGTATAACTCCGACACAAGGAGTAGGTGGTTCTATTTATAAATATGCCAATATAGCCTCCATGAAGTCACATGGTATTGAATTCACCATCTCAAGCAAGAATATCCAATCGAAAGACTTCTCATGGAATACAGATTTCATCTTTTCCAAAGCAAAAAATGAAGTGACCGAGCTTAACGCCCGTTCCAGCGTGATGGATCTGGTTTCAGGCTATGGTTTTGCGCGTCAGGGCTACCCGGTACGTGGTTTGTTCTCTATCCCATTTGTCGGCTTAAGTTCAAATGGTATCCCAATGTATAATATCAATGGAAAAATAACCAGTACTGATATTGATTTCCAAACACGTGACAATATAGACTATCTAAAATATGAAGGTCCCACTGATCCTACTATAACAGGTAGCTTTGGTAATATCTTCACCTATAAAGCATTCAAACTAAATGTATTTATCACCTATTCATTTGGTAATGTAGTACGTTTAAATCCGTGCTTCAATTATCAATACAGTGACTTATCCTCTATGCCCCGTGAATTCAAAAATCGCTGGACAGTTCCGGGTGATGAGAAGCATACCAATATCCCTGCCATCATTTCCAAACGTCAATATGAAGATAATAAAGATTTGATGTATGCATATAATGCCTATAATTACTCTACAGAACGAATTGCCAAAGGAGACTTTATTCGTATGAAAGAAATTTCCTTGTCCTATGATTTTCCAAAATCATGGATTACATCAGCAAAGATATCCAATTTATCTTTGAAACTTCAGGCTACCAATTTATTCCTAATCTACGCAGATAAGAAGCTAAACGGACAGGACCCGGAATTCTTCAATACCGGTGGAGTTGCCTCCCCTGTACCTCGTCAGTTCACATTAACTCTTAGATTAGGATTTTAACCATTCAGATAATTATAAAAATGATGAAATATAAAAACGTATTATATACAGCAGTCATTTCAACCTTATGCCTGGGAATAACCTCCTGTAGTGATTTTTTGGATGAAATGCCGGACAACCGAACTGAGCTAACTACCGAAGAGAGCATTACCAAAGTATTGGTATCTGCATACCCAATGACCACCAACTGTCATATAGGCGAATTCTACAGTGACAACATTGATGAAAATAGTAAAGCATACAGCTATCTTTTCCGGTTAAACGAGCACTTGTATCGCTGGCAGCAAACCACTGAAGAGAATCAAGACTCACCTCATGCCTTATGGAATGATTGTTATAACTCGATTGCATCGGCCAACCAAGCCCTGGCAGCCATCGAGCAAATGGGAAACCCTCAATCATTGTCAGCACAAAGAGGTGAAGCTCTAATATGTCGCGCATATAATCATTTCGTACTAGCTACCACATTCTGCAAAGCGTATGGTACAAATGCAGATAAAGACCTAGGTATACCTTACATAAAGGAACCGGAAACATCTGTAAATCCACAATACTCACGCGGAACTGTTGCTGAAGTCTATCAAAATATCGCAGCCGATTTAGAAGAAGGATTGCCTCTAATCGACGACAATATTTACTCACGAGTGAAATATCATTTTAATAAAAAGGCTGCCTATGCATTTGCTGCCCGCTTTTATCTATATTACACACAGCCGGATTTTTCTAACTGCCAGAAGGTTATCAATTATGCCAATATAGTACTCGGCACGAATGCTTCCCAATATTTACGTGACTGGGCTGCATTAGGAGCTTTATCTCCCAACAAGAACATACAGCCGAACGCTTATGTAGATGCAGATAATCGGGCAAATCTACTGGTAATATCAGCAGCTTCATATTGGCCATTGGTTTCCGATCCGGGTTATGCCAACTGTGAAAGATACTGCATGAATAATATTACTGCCTCGGAAAGTTGTAAATCCGAAGGTCCATGGGGAGACCAGTCAAGCTACCACCAAATCCCATTTGCGCCTGGTGGCTCTATCAAGAACGGATTCCGCCGTTTAGTCATCTATCAGCAGTTCACATCAGGCAACAGCTGGGTCGGTTATATGCTGTATCCTGCTTTCACTACCGATGAAGCATTACTTTGCCGGGCTGAAGCTTACACATTACTAAAACGTTACGACGAAGCTGCAGCCGATATAGACGCCTGGCAGAAAGCCTTTACGAAAAATACACAAACCTTGTCCAAAGAGACAATCAATGATTTTTATGCTCAATTAAAATATTACACACCGGAAGCCCCGACGGTAAAAAAGGAATTGCATCCGGATTTTGTAATAGAAAAAGGAATGCAAGAGAATCTGATACACTGTATTCTACATGCGAGACGCCTGTTAACTTTAGAAGAGGGACTTAGATGGCAAGATATAAAGCGCTATGGCATTGTAATCTACCGCCGCTATTATGAAGGTTATACCTTGGTGAATATCACCGACAAGATGGACACGAATGACCCCAGACGTGCAATTCAGCTACCGTCCAGTGTCATTACGGCAGGTATGCAACCAAATCCAAGAAATGACTAACTAACTTAAGGAGGGAAAAATATGAAGAAATACATCATATATAGTTTAATCATAACACTAACCTGCGGACTGGGAGCTTGCAACAACGACGAGGGCGTGGACAAAGCAAACAGCATCTTCTCTACAGAAGAAGTAGAACGCAGCCCATTCGACAACTGGATATTGGGTAATTACACCCATCCGTACAACATTGCATTGAAATATCGCATGGAAGATAACGAGAGCGATATGACACATGTATTAGCTCCTGCCGACTATAAAAAATCCGTAGTACTGGCTAAAATTATCAAACATGTATGGCTGGAAGCATACGATGAAGCGACCGGTAATCCGGACTTCTTACGTCAATACATCCCCAAGACCATTCACTTTATCGGCTCTCCTGCCTATGAAGACAATGGCACCATGGTATTGGGAACGGCAGAAGGTGGTATGAAAATTACATTATACAATGTAAATGACATCAATCCTGATAAAATAGATATCAATCTGCTAAACGAATACTATTTCCAAACAATGCATCATGAGTTCGCCCACATCCTGCATCAAACCAAAAACTATGATCCGGCATTTGATCGTATCACAGAAAATGCCTATATCGGCAGCGACTGGTATATGGTGGGAGCTAACCGCAATGCATGGCAACAAGGATTTGTCACTTCCTACGCAATGAGTGAATCACGTGAAGATTTTGTTGAAAACATTGCGGTGTACGTCACAAATACAGAAGACTACTGGAATAATATGCTACAAAATGCCGGTGAAAGCGGTCGTGCACTTATCAAACAGAAATTCGAAATAGTCTATAGTTACATGGAACAAACCTGGGGAATCAATCTGGACGAATTACGCGACATCGTTCTACGCCGCCAAGATGATATAGCAAACGGCAATGTAGACTTAAGTATTATTGAATAAACTATGAAAATTATGAAGAAATATCTATCAATATACACACTTCTGGCATTGACTTGCATTGTATTACAATCTTGTCTTTTCTCTGAAGAAGAAATATTCGACGAATCATCCGCCAACAGAGCTACAGCCGATGTAATAAAATGTCAGGAGATTCTTAAAGATGTTCCGAACGGATGGAAACTGGAATATTACATAGGAAGCAACTATTCTGCAGGTGCAGTCACCCTACTAATGAAATTTGATGGAAAACAGGTAGAAATGGCGTCGGAAGCAGGAGCAGAAGGTTACAAGCCGGGTACCATAATAACCTCCCTGTATCAAGTTAAATCGGAACAAAGCACTATGCTCACTTTCGACTCATACAACCAGCTGATCCACATGTTTTCAGGTCCTTTAGGCCTGAACATGAACGTGGGAGGAGATTATGAGTTTATTATCATGAGCGCAACTCCCGACAAGGTTATTCTACAAGGAAAAAAATATAAAAATATAATGGAAATGACGCCTATGCCCAAAGATATACCATGGCGTATCCAGCTTGAGGATATCATTAACATCGAGAAAGATGCTTTTCTGAATACATATCGCATGGAGAAAGGGGGCCAAGTACTGAACTACTTTATACGTGACAATGGCACAATGTCTACATTCTCCGTTTACAGTACCGATTATAGCAGTGCAGAAAGTTTACCATATATTTATACAGAAAAAGGGCTGAAGTTACAGTCTCCATATAATGTCAACGGAGTTGAAGTCCAGCACTTCAAATGGGATAAAAAGTCCAGGCTATTTGTTTGTACCGATGCAGATGCAACGGATATTGTATTAAAAGAGTATTATCCCGAAAACTATCTGCAATATGAAGACTATATCGGTACCTACACTGCAACGGTTGACGATTACGATGAAGGTCCAACTTCACAATCTGTAACCATCACTCCTAAAGTCAGAGGAGAAAGTTATACTCTGAAAAGTATTGGCGGATTCAACTTCACTCTTCTGTATGACAAAGCCAGCGGAAAACTGATCTTAGATTCACAAAGTATAAGTCCGGTTTCTTCATCGTCTTACTACTTTGCGTGTGCGGCAGGTGTAGAAGGATATGCTCACACAGAATTAAGTTTGCCTTCACGTCTACGCAGCGGATTGGTAAATGTAACGGCAAATACCAACCCTTTCACTTTTTACTTTGCGGATAAAGCAAGCCAGGAAAATACATTATTGATAATCTGGGCTTATTCCTCTGATGAATATTCAACTTCAGGACTAATGGGTTACTGGAGCTGGTATAACTCAATCTTAATGGAAAAAGAAAACGAAGGTAATTAATACAATTATGAGAAAGTTTTTTAATATATTCTTATTTGTACTTTGCACCATAGCAATAGCGGGATGCAATGATACGGAAAGCAGCGAATCCAGGTTAGAGATCAAAGCTGTAAATACTAATTTCCAAGCGACTGGAGGAAAAGGCTACATACAACTTCAGGCAACAGGCAATATAACAGCAGATGTTAATGCCGACTGGTGTGTGCTGAAAGAAGTAAACCCCAATGAAGTAGTATTCGAAGTAAAAGAAAACACCGGATACTCTGGTAGAAATGCTTTATTGACAATCAGTAACGGAGTAGAAAAAAAGGCGTTCAATATCAATCAATCCGGAGCTGTTTTCATCTTCGGTAAAGACGAGTGGATGCTCCGCACCGACAATAAAGCAGCTACGCTACCTATAAAATTACAAAGTTCTTTCGATTATACAATAGACATACCCGCAGAAGCTCAAGAATGGTTGTCATTTGAACAGAATGCGAAGGGAATAAATTTCAAGGTAAAAGAAAATACCTCCGGAAAAATGAGAGGAGCTATTGTCAATGTGGCAGCAAAAGACAGATCGGCTTCTTATCAGGTAATACAATATGATGTTGACGAACTTACCGGAACATGGCAAGGCATGTTTTCAGACGGGCAAATGAATTACGGCTTGAAAGATGTCATCATTGAAAAACAGGAAGACGGAACATACCTGCTTTCAAACATTCTAACCGGATTGCCTTACAAACTGAAAGCAAAAGCCATAGACAATTGCCTGGCTTTTGGGGCCGGTCAAAACCTAGGAGTCTTCGAGGACAATTTATATCTCTCATTCGAAATTCTTAGCTCTGACCTATATTATGTAAAAGATCCTTCTGTAACAATCTCATTAGGCCCCGTAATGTTAACAGACGGAACATTCGTTTTCGCTTTTTCCGGAATAAAAGAGAGTGATCCTTTCGGTTTTGTTTTCCGGGTATATGAAGATGCAAAACTACAGAAGGTTATAGACAATCTGTCCATTTTTATTAATTGTATTCTATTTAAAGAAGACATAATCCAATAACATATGAAAAAGATACTATTAACTAGCTTTATCGTGGCATTAGGATTACTTGGTGCAAGCTGTAAAGATGACAACAGCACCGCAGGCGGAGGAGGAGAAATACTTCCAGACCAACAGGTAAGCTGTGAGATATTTATGCCGACTAACGGAGAAACCGTTATAATATCAGACAAACTGATTATCAGAGGAGAAGGAACGACTAACTATGGTAAAATTATCTCCGCTGAACTTAAAGTAGGAGGAGAAGTTATTACCGACATAAGTTCGGTTCCATTCTATTATGAATATACTTTCCCCAAGGAAGCTGAACCAGGAGAGTTGAAAATTGAATTAGCAGTCAAAGGAGATCATGAAGGCAGTGCTTTGGCAACTATTACTGTCACAACAGAACTCGGTGACAGACCTGCACCACCTCAATATGGAGAAGACCTCACAGATACACGTGATGGAAATGTATACAAGACGATACAACTTGCAGAACAAATCTGGATGGCAGAGAATTTACGTTATTTACCGGAACAGAATTTTGATATATCTTCAACAGCGCCCAAATATTATGTTATGTTCGACAGTGATATCAAAACAGACTTGGGAAAAGCTTATTTAAAAGCTTATGGAGCCTACTATAACTTACCTGCAGCACTTCAAGGTGAAACAGCATTAGGAGAAGATGAAACACGGAATATAAAAGGTGTTTGTCCTGACGGATGGCATATTCCTTCACAAAAAGAATGGCAGACATTATCTAAATATGTTTTAGACTCCGGCATGGCCGCTATCATGAATGATGGTCAGGTAGACGAAACAGCAATAGCAAAAGCTTTAGCTTCAACAACAATGTGGATGCTGCCGGAATATACAGAAATAGAACCTCAACCAACTTGGGTTGGCGTAGAAATGGAAAAGAATAATGCAACCTTATTCAACGGTCTACCCATCGGATTCCGTGCATGTGCAGGTGACGAAGACTGGATGCATTCCTGCTACAGTGCCGGCTGGTGGAGTTCGACAGCTGGAGTACAAATGGGACCTGAATTCGGTATCACCGTACGTTTATGGTCAGACCTCCACACATTTGTAACCAATGCAGAATTCAATCCGGGAGTAGGTCTTCCTGTCCGTTGCATCAAAGATTAACGATTATATTATTACTCACTAAATATAAATATATTTATGAAAAAATTTGGATTCTTTTTATTCGCAGTCTTAGGACTAATTGCTTGTGGTGACGACAACAACGATCCTACTCCCGAGCAACACGTTACATGCTCCATATCTGCACCTGCTGAAGGAGCTACGGTAAACATTGCAGAAAAAATGACAATCAAAGGAGAAGCTACGATTGACTTTGGTGAAATCTCAAACGTCACATTAAAAGTAGGAGGCAAAGCTATATCAGAAGTTACCGCAGTGCCTTTTAGCTATGATTATACATTTGAAGCTAACCAAGCTGACAAAGATATGAACGGTGACGGGCAAATAGATGAAAATGATAAAATTTATAATGGTGGTGTTCAAGGAGATGCTGCTATTACTATTGAGATTGATATCAATGGATTGCAAGGACCAAACATTGTTGGAAGAGATTTCTTTTGCTTGAATATTTTATCTGATGGGACTGTAGTGGGAAACCCTGGATCTCATGGTGGTTATTCTGTGAAAATAATTGAAGATGGCTGGGAAATGAATTACTAATTAAATTACTAATATACTAAAAGAAAGCTCCTATTTTCACAGGAGCTTCTCTTTTGGTGATTGTGATTATGAAAAGTTTTTATTTTAATTTAAAATAAATCCGCCTTTGTCGGCATTTTGAAGGTTTTCCCCTTCAATTTTCGCTCTTAGGTTTTTGATGTATTTGTATACATAGTCTCTTGGTAATTCTAATAAAGTTGCCAAGTCTTTCGCGTAGACGATTTTACCCTTGTTTTGCACAAAGTAATCAAACACACGTTGTTCTCTGTCTGTTAATGCTTTTTTGAATACAACTCTAACTTCATCTCTCAAGGTTTGAGTTTTTGGAGTTTCAACTTCCTTTTTCACTGCTTTTTTCGTTGCAGTTGTTTTCTTTTCAGCTTTTGGTTTAACTGTTTTTTCAGGTTTTACAGGTGTTTCTTCCTCGTGAACTTTGTGTATTGCAAACGGTGTTGGAGCGATTTCTCTTTCTCTTTCATAAGCACGTTCTGCAATTGCACTAATTCTTTCAGCGTGATTTTGTTTCCATTCAGGTTCTGATGAAACAACCGGTTTGCCTTTCAAAACTATGTCTATTAAATCATTTGTAGGCTTAGCCTCTTCTATTTTTTTCCCTAATCTAGCAGCAAATTCTTCTAATGTAATCTTTTCTAATGAGCTTCTCCATTGTTTAATCTCTTCCTTGCTCAAATATTCAGACATTCATAATCTCCTATAAACTATAATCTGTGTCTCTTTACATTTTCTAATGTAGCATAAACCATGCCCCATGATTCAAAATGTTTCGCAACGTAAATTTTTATTTTTTATTGTAACAATTAGATAAAGTCACTAGGACGTTAAGACATTAAGACGCTAAGTTCTTTTCGTATAGTTGTAAAGCTGAAATATTATTTTAATGCACTAGTGACTTAGTATCTTAGCAACTTTTTAATACAATACTCCTGAATCCAAAATCTTCTGAACTTCGTTATTCATTATGGAATGGATTTCACTGACGGATTTTGTGCCGTCAATGCTAATGAAATTATATTCTGATTTCATTTTTTCATATTGTTCAAGACATTTGTTCTGGTAAATTTCGAAACTTTTGTAGAAATCTGTTGAAAAACCAACATCTCGCCCACTTTCATAGTAATTTAAACCTGTTGTTCCAATAATTCTTTTTAATAAAACGTCAACCGGCATATCAAGATAGAACACCAAATCAGGCTCAGGCGCGTAATCATAAAGGTTTTTAACCCACTCAATATCTTGACCTCTAACAACATCTCGAGCTAATGCTGTGTAATAATATCTGTCCAAAAGTACGATAAAGCCTGATTTTAGAGCAGGTATAATTTGGTTTTCTAATCTATCTGCGAAATCAGCAGCATAAAGCAAGCTGTAAGTTGTTGCGTTAAGCAAGTTTCTGTCTTTTGCATCATCAATAACTCCGGCGATAAGTCTGGAAGTTTTCCATTCTGAAACCATTACACCATATGACTTTGCCTGAATTGATTTTTTTAACAATTGAAGCTGAGTCGATTTGCCGGAACCATCTGTACCTTCGATTACAATAAGTAAACCTTCATATCCGTGTTTCGTTTTGAATTGTCCCATTATAAGTTTACTCCTTTTTCAGCCAAAACATCTTTTAACATTCCTCTTATTGCAACTTGTTTTGAATGGATTGAATCCATTGCATCAAGCTTAATTAAGCCAAATTCGT
>OIZF01001289.1_pt1 | contig 14973 bp, 11 predicted proteins | sample 1588471 | NCBI WGS metagenome assembly OIZF01 (sample SAMN03283279) | human gut metagenome | biome: human-associated habitat; material: feces | host: Homo sapiens | place: Peru | collected 2012
ATATGCTGTTTTTTGCTTTTTTTAGTAGTATATATACTTTTTACATTAATAAAAATGGTACTTTAGAAATTTGCTTTCTAAAAGTACCATTTTGTCAACAGTTTGAAATCACTATTTCTAGTGACTTAATTTTTAACTAGAAAACAATAAAATAAAAATATTCATAATATTAAGAAGAATAAAAATAAAGAAATATATGTTAAGAATAGGAATAGAAAATATTGTATAAAGTATAACATTGTATTAGGAATGCATGATATTTCTAGTTTAGATGCTGCTTTATATTAAGTATATATTTATTTAATGAAAGATGGAAAGGCACTTGATATGCCAGAAGTTGAACTAGGCACTGCGATTAAGATTGAAAACAGACCAGACAAAATGTCTTCTTTTGATATTTTCAAATCATTAAAGGAAGCATATTAAAGTTTAGGAGGATTTAATCCTCCGTTTTCTTTTATTATTGATTTTGACTATTTCATCAATTAAATTTTTATTAATGATTTGATTTATGAGGTGGTCTAAATGATTTATGGTTATACAAGAGTAAGTACAAGAAAACAAGTGGATGGATATGGCTTAGAAGTTCAAAAGAAAGAAATTTTAAGTAAATATTCTTCTGCCATTATTATTGAAGAACAATATACTGGTACCAAGGTTAATAGACCTTTATTTAATGAATTACTAAATAAATTAGAAGCTAATGATATTTTAGTTGTTTCTAAGCTAGATAGATTCGCAAGAAATACAGTTGAAGGTATAAAGGTTGTAGAACAATTATTTAAAAAGAAAGTAGCCATACATATATTAAATGTAGGACTTCTTGAAGATACGCCTATGGGAAGATTCTTTTTAACAACAATGCTTGCTGTAGCTGAGCTTGAAAGAAATATGATAGTTGAGCGTACACAAACCGGAAAAGAGCTTGCAAGGCTACGAGGAGATTATAAAGAAGGAAGACCAAAAAAATATACTGATGATGATTTAAAAAGTGCAATTTCGCTTCTTTCTTCTCATTCTTATAGGGAAGTGATTGAAATTACAGGCATCAGTAAATCTTCTCTTGTAAGGGCTAAAAAGACCCTAAAATAACCTAGTATCAAAAGTTACAATATTTTAAACCAGCATCAAATTTCTCTAAAAATGGAGGAATTAGATATGCTTGTTAAGTTAAAAGATTTGCTTTTAATAAAAAATGGCTCAGACTATAAGCATTTACCAGCTGGTGATATACCAGTCATTGGAACAGGTGGAGTTATGCTTCATGTTAACAAATTTCTATATGATAAAGAAGCAATCTTACTTCCAAGAAAAGGCAGTTTAAATAATATAATGTATATTAATAAACCTTTTTGGACTGTTGATACAATGTTCTATGCAATTCCAAATTCTAAAATTGTTAATGCTAAATTTTTATACTATCGTTTAAAATTATTCGATTTTACAAAATATGATGTAGGATCAACAATTCCTAGTATGACAGCATCCTTGTATTATTCCTTATCAATTGATTTACCATCTTTAGAAATTCAAAACAAAATAGCTTCAATTCTATCTTCTATTGATGACCAAATTGAACGCAACATCACTATGGCCAAAAAATTACAAGTTTTGACACATAGTACTTTTGACTATTTCTCAAAGCATAATAATTATGAAAACAAAATAGCTTTAAATGATATAATTGTAGAAAAAAACAAGTCACAAACTCAAGTTAATAACATAATTGATGGCTCTGGTGATATTCCATTTTTTACAAGTGGAGAATCCATTCTATATACAGATAATAGCTTGACAAATGGTTTCAATATATTCTTGAGTACTGGTGGCAATGCGAAGGTACAATCTTATTATGGTAACGTTTCTTATTCAACGGATACATGGTGTATAACATCAAAAAATAATCTTCAATATTATTTATATGGCTATTTAAAACACATTGAAAGTCAAATGGACAAGCTTTACTTTCATGGCACAGGGCTTCAACATTTGCAAAAGCCTTTATTTTTAAAATCTATAATAGAGATTCCAAACAATAGTGTTATACAAAAATTTAATTTGATAGTTGAACCGATGTATATTCAAATTTCAAAGTTAACACAATCAAATGTCAAATTACAAAGATTAAAAAATAAACTATTGCCTCTTTTGATTAATCAGCAATTATTATAAATATTAAAAAGTCCACCTAATTAAAGGTGGATTTGTTTTATATAAGCTGTCCATTTATAAGTAAAGGGAGTAGTTTTTCTTTTAGTTGGATTAATTCCTTAGATGATTTATTTGTTTTAACGATTATTTTTTTTAATGGAAGTTCATTAAACAAATTAAATATTTTTTCATTATATGGAAATGAATATTCCAGTAAATCATCTGCTGATACTACAGGCATTCTAGTTCCTTTTGATTTTTTTAATGCATATTCAAAAAAAGAATTTTGTGACATAGTTATTACCGAATAATTATATGTTTTTTTCTTTATTTCTTCAAACTGATATACCGTTCCTGCCACTGCACCGTTACAAGGGGCAATACCACATTTTTTTAAATATGGTCTAATTGAGCCGAATAAAATATTTCCTTCAAACATTCGGTTTAAATTTGATGTAAAATTGTCACTATTATTCAATGAATTTAATGAAATGTTTTCAGCAGGCATTACACTAAGGTCAATTGTTGGAAGGCTTATATCATTTTCAACATTTACATTAACACGTTTCAATATATCTTTTAATTTTAATATTGTCCAATTTTTTGGTATTAGCTTTTTTAATTCTTCATTCCATACCATTTCTCCGCCTGAAGATTTATAAGGCTTACCCTCTTCATTAGGAAATTCAAATTGATTAAACCAAAATGAATAAATTGACTGTGTCAAAACTTGTAACTTTTGAACCATTTCATTATTTCTCTTTATTTGAACGTCTATTGAAGACAAAATAGAAGCAATCTTGTTCTGGTTATTTAAGTCCATTTCAAACTGAATTTTTAAAGGATATACAAAATTGCGATTTAGAGTTGGTACACCTGTGCTTGTAGCAACTTGATTAATATTAATAACCTGCAACAAATAATATAAATAATATGGATTATTCCCTTTAAAATCAGTAACGAACAATGCTGTATTGTGAACCCAACAATTTTCTTCATATAAATGCGGAATTCCAACTGTACCACTTCTTCCTAATGTAATAACAGGCTTTTCCACATTAAAAATGTTATGAAAGCCTATGATTCCATTAGAACCTACAACTGGAATAACTCCGCCTTTCATTTCTTCTTTAGTTAAATCATATCCTCTCTGTAAACTAAGAATATCACCTATCGAACATTTCATTTAACCTTCAACTCCTTCAAAACCTTACTAATATCTTTTTGAAATTGAGTTGTTTCTTCAACATATTTAGCAAAATCAGCATTGAAATCATCAATCATTTTTTCATATTCTTCTTGAGTAATATCAACATATTCAATCTTTACATCAAAATATTGACCTGCTGATAGTGAATAATTCTTTTCCTTAATTGCATCGTATGTTACAGATACAGTAAAGTCTTCTACTACTTCATGATTAATAAATGCATTTACAATCTTTTCAAGCTCTTCTTCAGAAAGAACTGTCTTTTGATTTTTACCAACCTTAGTCTTTGTACCCATTTTAGATGCATCCATTAATAAGACTTCACCTTTTTGATTAGACTTATCAATGAATAATACTGATACGTTTGTACCTGTATTTGCAAAGATATTAGAAGGCATTGAAATTACACCTTTTAACCAGTGTCTATCAATAATTCTTTCTCTAATAGCTTTTTCTATTCCTGATTGAGCAGTAATGAAGCCTGTTGGAACAACGATTGCAGCCTTACCATTTTCTTTTAATGAATATAAGATATGTTGAATAAACAATGTATAAATAGCCATTGAATCCTTTTTATTAGCTGGAACCTTTGGAACACCTGCAAAGAATCTATCAGTAGCACTCCACTTAGTTTCAATAGAATCTCTTGTTGATGAGAAATCAGTCTTAAAAGGTGGATTTGATGTAATATAGTCAAACTTCTTTAATCCTGATGTACTATCACCTTTTTCTTTAAAGTGAGCAGGATTAACTAATGTATCACCCTCAACAATATTTTCAAGTGATTCCTTTAGGCCATTTAATAACATATTAATTCTTAAGAAACGAGATGACTTTTGAGAAATATCTTGTGTATAAACACGAGCTTTATTTCCAAACTTACCATTTCCAAGCTCATTTGCTAAATGTAATACTAAGGAACCAGAACCTGCTGAAGGGTCATAAATATCATAAATAGTATCTTCAATTGGAGCCATATGGACTAAAATCTTACCAATAGCACTTGATAATGCTTGAGGAGTAAAATATTCAGCATATTTTCCACTTGCTGTATTATAGTCTGAAATTAAATATTCAAAGATAGTTGAGAAGAAATCATAATTGCTTTCAGTAGTAATACCAAAATCAAATCTATCTCTTGTAATATATGAGAAAATACTTCTTGCAAATGAATTTCTCTTTGAAGGTTCTGTAACATAATCAGAAAGAGGTGTAAATAAAGGCTTCTTAGTTCCTTCTGCTGTATCAATATTAAAAGCATCATTTTGTGGATAGCTTGAAATTCTTACTAAAGCACTGTCAAACTTCTTATAAAAATCATCATCACTCACAAAATTAACTAAATAGTCAATTGTATCTTCATAAGCTAGGGCAACATCTTGAGGATATGTATCATAAAAAGCATCCATATACTCATCTTTATTGTCCATTAATTCTTCATATGATATATCAATATCCTTAGCAAATTTATGAAGATTTGCAATAAACTTATCATTTAAAAATTTATAAAGGAATACAGAAGTTACAATAATTTCTTCACTTGCTGTATTCGAAAGACCATTTGTAGAGCATAGCCCTTTTAGGTCATCAATAATAGACTTAATATTAGTCTCTAATTCTGTAAAATTTTGCATACTATTAAATACTCTCCTTATATAGTAATAAATTAATGTATAACATTTCTAATATATCAGTGTATCCATCTTTAACCTTTTTATAAAGGCCATTTTTAACAAGCTGAGCAGTAACTTTTGTTTTTGTAGTTGTTACAAAACCTGTTTTACCTTGTTGCTTTAAGGCATCATCATAAATACTATCCTTAATGCTTGAATACACTATAACTAATAATTTTTCAATATCAGAACGGTCAATGTTTGTTTCTATAACCGCATCTGATAATGTTTTAACAAAAGCGAATGAACCACCATAAGTCTCAGATAACCTTTGATTTTCTTCATTGATTCTCTTAGCTTCCTCATAAGCTTTTCTAAGCTCTTCAGACAAATCATCAATGCTTTCAAATTCATTCATTTCAAGCTTTCTAAAAATCTCTTTAACTAAATCTTCAAGCTTTTGAATCTTAATATCCTTCTTGTTTTGATTCTTTTTAACTTCATTTTGAAGTTCGGTAACAACTTTAGCGACATTTTTATAATTATCATCTAAAGTAAATTTGCCTAAATCGATGACAGTAATTTTTGTCTTAATAAATTCATAAATAACATTAATTACCTCATCATTATTCATAATATCTAAAGTATTGATAGGGTCGTTATGTAGATTCAAAAATGAAATTCTATCATTAACAACCTTTAAATACTTATTTACTTTATCATCATCAATAAGCTTTGAATACTCATCAGCTCTTGATAACTTAAATTCAATTGAACATTCTTTTATACCAACTAACCATTTTCTAATCTTTAATAAAGCCTCTTTATTATAGAAATTCATCATATTAGTAAATTGTTCAAGATTATCAACTGGAATGAATTGTTTTAATTCGGCACATAACTTATCAAATTTAGCCTTTATATTATCCTTATCAACAATTAAGCCTGATAGTGATACTGGGTCATCACCTTCAGTATTTACATCATCTTCTAGTTCTTTAATATAAGCGTCTAAAGTCTCATTATATTCTTTTTCAATATCAACAAAGTCTACAATATATCCATATTGATAAATTTTGCCATTAGGACTCTTGTAAGGCCTATTTACACGTGAAATTGTTTGTAATAAGCTTTGAGCCTTAGGGCCTCTTAACAAGTACATTTTCTTAAGTCGTTTAACATCATATCCTGTTGTTAACATATAATGAACAACAAGCATATCAGGTGTTCCATTTTCACGGAAATTAATTTGATTTTGCCTATTAATATCTGCTTGAGCTGGGTTATCTGAGTCAGACATAACAAGGCCTGTTGTCAATTTACTATTCTTATCAAACCATTCACAAATTTTTTTTGCTTGTAAATTAGAGCGACATACAATCATTCCACCAATTGAATTATCAGTATTCAAATATCTAAAGTTTCTAAAATCATTTTCAATATATTTACTTACATTATCAATATAATTGTCTGATTCATAAACATCAGCTGAATTTAAATCTTTGTTTTCAATTTCAAGATTAGCTTTAATTTCAGCCTTAGCAACAGTATCAATTTGTTCCTTTTTAATTCTCAAGGTATAGCCATCAGCAATTGATTTATCATAAAAATATTTATGAATATAATCACCAAATTTTAAATTAGAGCGTTCTTTCTTTGATAATAAAGGTGTTCCTGTCATAGCGATATAAATACCATTTCTATCACAAGTCATTAAATTCTTAAAAAATTCACCGTGAAGATTATAGCTTCTATGAGCTTCATCAACAAAGAAAATACGTTGTACTTTTACATTATATTCATTTTCAACTACTGGCATTTTAGATTCTTCCATTAGTTTTTGAACATTTACAACACAAATTGTACCAATTCCATCATTTTTATCATCTAAAGGCTTTTTTAATTCATAAGCAAATTCAGTTTTACTATCAACTGGTGTAACAGAAAACCCTCTATTTTCAAATTCGGTTTTAGCTTGTCTTAATAAATCTAGTCTATCTACTACAAAGAAAAATCTAGTATTTACTTTCTTTTTAACAAAATAATCTTTAATTACTCTATTAGAAAAAGCAGATAAAGCTGTCTTTCCTGAGCCTTGAGTATGCCAAATGATACCATTCTTCTCTGGCTGTTCAAAACGTCTTAAAATAGCCCTTGTAGCGAAAAATTGAGGGTACCTCATAATATGCTTTTGTTCAATATAATACTCTTCATCTTTATTTGTAGTATCGTTATGAATTTTCTTAGTTTCTTTTAAGAACATAATGCCATATTTAAGCATATACATAAATCTTTCTTTATCATAAAAAGAAGTGATAAATCTATTACAAGGCGTTAAATCGGATAAATTTGTCTTAAATTCTTCAGTATCAGTTTCATCAGAGTTATATCCACCATCTTTAACTACCAATTTAACGGTATCTAAATCAATTTCTTTTAATTTATAGCTTGAATGATAGTTAGGAACATCTTCTCTAAAGAAAGAAAATGAAGTCATTTGGCCATTAGGAGTTGTATAAAATGAACCAGCTCTTACTTGGTCAGCAATATCATCATCTGCCTCTTCATATTCCATATTGTTTGAAAATGATACAATTTGTATTAAATTAAAATACTTTTTATAATCATCATTTTTAAGTCTTTTATTAATCATTCTTTCAAATTCGACCTGAATACCACCTGAATTATTAGGATGCTTTACTTCTAAAAAGGCTAAAGGCATACCATTGATTAAAATATTAATATCAGGTCTAAATGAACCTTCTTCTGTGCCTTCCTTAACGCTAAAAGGAAGCTCATCAACAACTGCAAAATCATTGTTATATATATCATCAAAATCAATTAATTTAATATCATGCTCAGTTGAAATTAATCTATTATAAAATTCTTTGCCTAAATCATTATTTTTAAGCATTAAATTTAAATCACCTAGTAATCTAGTAATTTCATCTTGTTCAATTGTTCTATTATTAATTTTTTCTAAAGCAGTTTTAAATCTATCTCTAAATATTTTAGTTTCAAAATCAATATTAGCTCCCTTTAAGCTTTGATAACTATATCCTAGTCTCATAAATTGAACTGTTGCAGGGAATTTAACTCTTGTATCTTCGTTAAAATGTAACATTTTATAATAACCTCGCTTCTTTTTCTTCATTAATTCACACATTTTGATGTTTTTTTCTCAACATTAGTATAATTATAATTTAATAATTTCGTTTATTCAACCTCAATCACGGCAAAAGTATTCATCTTTGAAAATAAATTTAAAGTATTCATCCTTGGTAATGCCTAAATAAGGTAATACATTAATTGCGAGCTTGCAATTGAATTAGCAAGGAAACATTCATGCATACAAATCTCTGTTCACTCTGCGCAATGTGAATATGAAAGAAATGCAAAAAAATCAAGAAAATTTAGACTCTCAGAAATGAGAGTTCTTTTTTTGGCTAAAAATAGTGGGAATAAAAATATTTATACTACCGCAACTTTTTATACTTTTTATAATTGAGTACATATTGAGCAAGCAAAAAAATCGTTCCTAAAATTTCGAAATTCAAAAATTTGTCTTAAAAAACAAAAAAATCACTATTTCTAGTGACTTAATTTTTAAAAACTGGCAGGACTAGCTGGATTCGAACCAGCGCGTGAGGGAGTCAAAGTCCCTTGCCTTACCGCTTGGCTATAGTCCTATTTACTTAATGCCTTTTCATTATACACTAGGTAAAACAAAAAAGCAAGTAATTTTTTTCTTATTTCACAATTAAAGCAAATATTTTAATAAAATAGCTAATACTATTCCCGCTATTGCACATAAAAAAGTTAAAATAAGAATAATTTGTAATACTTTAGTTTTATGCTCAAGCTTCGTTATTTTATTATTTAAAGCCTTTATTGTTTTATTATAATGCTGCTTCAAACCTTGAAGATCCGAATCAATTCCATCAAGCTCATCATTTACATTCTTAAGTCTCAACGAAAAATCAGTTTGTTTTTTAGTAATATCCTCTTGAGCCTTAAGGTCATGAACAACATTTAAAAGCTCTTGACGTGCCATATCATCAATTTCTTCTTCACTTGCATGCTCAAGACGAAGCTCAAGCTCTCTTACAATCGTTCTATTTACTGCAATATTAGAAACCCCAAGACCAAACAAAAACTTTGTTATATTAGTTAATGCTTGTTGATACTCGAATGTTTTTTCAAGTGCTTCTGTATTTTTTAAGGTAGCTTCACTTAAAGACATTTGGCTATTTTGCATAGCTTCCATTGCATCCTTTTTATTAAATAGACCAATCCTTTTTTCCTTAGCCTCACGAACCTTAAGATCAGCGTCTTTTGCATGACTTTTAGCAAGATTAAGATTTTCCTTTAGACTTGTCATTAATTCAAACTGGTCTTCAATTAATTTAGGTACATCAGCTACACTTATATTATCTACATTTTCTTTTACATCGTCATTCATTTACTTCACTCCCAGTCAAGAATGTCTTTAATATCTTTTTTTAGATTTTCATTCTTTTTAAAGGCATCATCAACTGTTTTTTCAATATTTTCAAGACTTTCTTTGGTTTTATCAAGTTCTGAGGAAGCCATTAATATTGTATCAGTCATTACCTTCTTTACTGATTCAATAACCTCTGATGCCTTATGACATTCCTTCCAAACATCATCTTGGATACAATATATTTTTCTTCCTAATAATGTTACGTAATCACTTACAAGTGAAATACGTTCACTTCTTTTTTTCTTAAGGCTTTTGGCCATATAAAGCTCTGTTGAAACAGCTAAGATAATTCTTCCTACGCCTACAAAGTTAATCCTAATTGCCAGGTTAGACGCAAACAAAGCTTTATTTCCATCACTTTTCATTGCCGCTTCAATTGATGCATCGCATATATCTATAGCCATCATCGTTGCAAGAGAGACAGAAATCATTCTAGCGACAGTACGGTTATTAAAGGGAATTGTCTTCTTAAAATCAACCTTACCTAATTCTTTAACTGATTTAATATTTTTTTGCTTAACTTCTTTAAAAAATTCACGAACGAAAAAAACTGCTCTAACTACTGCTTCATTAATTCCTACAACAAGAGCTTGACTACCTAAAAGCTTTAAAGTATTTAAGCCATTTGAAATTGCATTCAAGGATGATGAATCAATGTTATTATTAATAGCTTGATATAAATCATTACCTTTTACCTTTAAGCCACTATTTGTAGCATCAAAAACTAAATTTTTTAAACCCGCAGGAATATTAGATTCAAGCGATGCTTTACTTGAAATTAAATGACAAATCCACGCTATCGTTCCATAAAAAACGCCACTAAAAAGACTAGCATCAATGACAGGCTTAACATGTTCTACCTTTACCTCGTCATTTTTAGTATATAATATTTTACTTCCCGTTAGTGCCCCAATTATACTAAATACGAGCCCCATTAAAGATGCTTGACTGGCAAGGCATAAATTATTTATTGATGAGGAGGCATTTAAACCATTATTTAAAACATTAATAGCTTCCTTTGTTGAGGAAATGGGCTCACCTGAAAGCTCAGTTGCAAAACCGTTAATTAAGCTACCTGGACTACTTAAATCTAAATTTTTAGTAAAAATAATATCCAAAAATCCTGCAAGTGTGCCCGAAGCTACACTAAGGGAATAATCTAAAAGCGTAGCGTGACTTGTAAGACGATATATATCTTTATCATATTCTTCAATATCACGCTTCATATCATTAATTTGTTGGTCCATAGCACTAAAACTAGGATTTTCATTTGTAATATCGCATTCAAAATTTAAATCTAAATCATCATCATTATATTTTAAAACAGGCTTTTTAATGTTCATAGTAAGCACCTCTTTTTAATATGCTACTAACATTATACCAAAAAATTAATAATTAATTATACTTTTACTTAAATTTTATTTAGAAATATAAGAATATCGCTTCTTTTTTAAAACGAAAGGAACAAATATAGCAAATACTCCAACAATAATTCCTAACACAATCAAATATACATAAAGCATATATTTAAAACTAAATAATGAATAGAAAGATACTTTTTTATTTTCAAATTCTTAGTGACTAATAAATCTTTTTTCTTATATGCTATATGAATATCACTACCAACACACTCATTATAAGTTGAAAATGATAAAAGATTATTTTTTCTAAGCAATCTCAAGCTATAATCAGTAACCATTATTTCATCGTCACCCAAAGTATCGTCTATAACAACACCATTGAATATTTCATCACTAGAATTTAAAATTCCTAGTTCTTCACTTGTAATTTTTATCTTACTATAATAAGAAAAATCAAGATTATTTTCTTTTAAAGTAGCCGTGCGAGCTTTAATTAAATTCTATTTTTTAAGCTATATGCAAAAGTTTATTTCACCATATTTGTCCAACTTCTTTAAGCAATAATTCTATTTCATTTTCGGTAAAAACCTTAATTCCATTTTTCTTTAGTATACTAGCTGTAACACCATCACCTTTTATCAAATTACCACTAAATGTTCCATCATATACATAATCTTTACCACAGCTAGGGCTTTTAGCCTTTAACAATGCATATTTAGCCTTATATTTTAAAGCCTTATCTAAAGCAATTTTAGCCCCATTATTATAGTTTTTTGTTACATCATTACCTTTATTGGTAATAACTTTATCCCCAATAATTTCAGCCGGATCACGAGGAATAGAAAGACCCCCATCGACTTCAGGACATATAACGATAAAATCAAAAAATTCCTTAAGAGATTCTACACTTTGATTATAATTATTTTTACCATTATATTTAGTGTTATTACCAAGTAAGCAGCTACTTATAATTAAAGGAAGTTTCATTAGAAAACTTCCTTGATTACGATAGTTTGAAGACGGTCAGGTCCAACTGAGAACATAGCTACGTCAACACCTGTTACCTCTTCAATCTTACGAATATAATTTTTAGCGTTTTGTGGTAATTCATCAAAAGAATGAACATTTGTAATATCTTCTGTCCAGCCTGGCATTGTGTCATAAATTGGTTGGCAACGTTCAAATATACTTAATGTACCAGGCATATAATCAATTCTTTTACCATCTAGCATATAACCAGTACAAATCTTTAATTCTTCAATACCGGTTAATACATCAAATAGCATTAATGACCAGTTATTAATACCTGAAACCTTAACTGCATGTCTTAAGGCTACTCCATCAAGATAGCCAATACGACGAGGACGCTTAGTAACAGTTCCATATTCGTGACCACGTTCACGAATTATATTACCTAGTTCTCCTTCAATTTCAGTTGGAAAAGGACCAGCTCCTACTCTTGTAGTATAAGCTTTACAAATACCTAATACATTATCAATATATTTAGGTGCAATACCTGTATTTAGTGGCACAGAGGCTGCACATGGAGATGATGATGTAACATATGGGAAGGTACCATGTTCAATACAAAGCATAACTCCCTGAGCACCTTCAAATAAAATTTGCTTATCTTCTTTAATCGCTTCATTTAAATATTCAGATGTATCACAAATATATTTAGAAATTTGCTTAGCATATCCCATATATTCATTATAGACATCATCAAGCTTAAGTTCAGGAAGACCATACATTTTAAGCTCCATATTTTTGATTACTAAAGCTTCACTTAAGCGTTCATGGAAAAATTCAGGGCATAATAAATCTCCAACCCTTAAACCAATACGAGCAGCCTTATCAGTATAGCAAGGACCAATACCCTTTTTAGTTGTACCAATTTTATGGTCACCCTTTAAATTTTCCATTGCTCCATCAAGCATAATATGATATGGCATAATTAAAGAAGCACGATCAGAAATTTTAAGCTTATAATCAGTAATACCTCTTTCTTCAAGGCCATGTAATTCCTCAAGAAAAGCCTTAGGATTAAATACAACACCATTAGCAATTACATTTGTAATATGAGGATTAAAGATTCCTGAGGGAATTGATTGAAGAGCAAACTTCTTTCCATCAAAGGCTATTGTATGACCGGCATTATTTCCACCTTGATATCTAACTACAACATCAGCTTTACATGCAAGATAATCCGTAATTTTACCTTTACCTTCATCGCCCCATTGAGAGCCAACTACAACTAATCTAGACATATTTTATACCTCTTATTTCTTCTCTATCATATCACGGGCAACCCAAACGCCATTTGCACCAGCTTGAGCAAGTCCTCTTGTTATACCAGCACCATCGCCACCAACATAAAGCCCTTCAATATGAGTCATAAAATGATCATTGCAAACAGGACGTGCTGAATAGAATTTAGCCTCAACACCATAAAGTAAAGTATGTTCTGTGGCAATACCTGGTGTAACCTTATCTAAGGCTTCAATCATTTCAATAATTGATTTCATTGTATTATATGGTAATACAAGACCTAAATCGCCTGGAATAGCTTCCTTAAGTGAAGGCTCAATGAAGCCCTCCTTTAGACGCTTTTCGGTTGTACGACGGCCCTTCATAATATCACCATAGCGTTGAACAATAATTGATCCACATGATAATTGATTGGCAAGACGTGATACCTCATGAGCATATTCATTAGGCTCATTAAATGGTTCTTCAAACTTATGAGATACAAGTAATGCAAAATTAGTATTTCTTGTACCAAGCTTAGGATCAGCAAAAGCATGTCCATTAGCAAGCATTGTACCACTATGGTTTTCAACTACAACATGTCCAGAAGGATTAGAACAGAATGTTCTTACAGTTGTACCAACACTTGTACGGTACAAAAACTTTCCTTCATATAAATGCTTATTAATTTCTTGCATTACAATATCAGATGTTTCAACACGAACACCAATATCAACTTGATTATGAGTCATATCAATATGATGCTTCTTACAAATTTCTTCAAGCCAAATTGAACCATCACGACCTACTGAAAGTAAAACTTTATCAGTTTCAATAAACTCATCACCAAGCATAACACCACAAACCTTACCATCACGAACAATAACGTCTGATGCTTCGCATTCAAAACGCATATCGATAACCTTAGCAAGATCATCAAACATTCTTTGTAAAATTTGTAAATTATTTTCTGTTCCTAAATGTCTTACACGGCTCCTTAATAATTTAAGACCAGCACCAATCGCTTTATGTTCAATTTCCTTTACTGCCTCTGTTGTAGGATCAGTAATTACGTGTGTAGCGCCATACTTAAGATTAATTGAATCGACATAACAAATCAATTCTTCAACTAAAGAAGCTGATAAATAATCTGTCATCCAGCCACCAAATTCTGATGTAATATTAAATTTACCATCAGAATAAGCTCCAGCGCCACCAAAGCCATTTGTAATAGAACAAGCAGGATAACATCCTGATACACCATCTTTATTTTGAGGACATTTAGCAATCTTGTGAAGCATTACAGGACATTTACGATGATATATATCATGTCCCTTGTCCACAAGTAAAACCTTTAAATCCTTATTTTTTTCAAGTAATTCATATGCGCAGAATATTCCACATGGGCCTGCACCAACAATTACAACATCATATTTCATTAAAATCACAACCTTTATGCATTACGCTTAATTATACCAAATTTAATAACTTTTTTAAACTAAATTATAATATTATTTAAAAAATTAAGATTTTTTTATTCTTTTTATTAAAAAATTAAGTATATTTAACTTATTTATAATTTTATAAAACTATATTAACTTTTATAACATCAAACAAAATAAAAAACTAGTACTTAAGCTATTAAGCTTTGTAACTAGTTCTTTTTAATAATCAAATTTTACATCTTTTGAATTTCATCAGTTGTAAGACCTGTAGCTTCTTTGATCTCTAAGGTGGTTTTTCCTAGCGATTTTAATAATTTAGCATAAGATATAATTTTTTCTTGTTGATTTATTATTTGCTCATCCTTTTGAGATAGTAACTCTTTTTGGGCTTGAAGTTCTTTCTCATTTTGAGCTTTAACCCATCTTTCGTTTATTTGTTTCC
>OIZF01001291.1_pt1 | contig 14969 bp, 12 predicted proteins | sample 1588471 | NCBI WGS metagenome assembly OIZF01 (sample SAMN03283279) | human gut metagenome | biome: human-associated habitat; material: feces | host: Homo sapiens | place: Peru | collected 2012
AGAACAAGAAAATTTAGAACAAGAAATCAAAAAAAGAATGATGGTAATTCCTAATATTATGGATGAATCTGTTCCAATTGGGGAGGATGATACTCATAATGTCGAAATAGAAAAGTTTGGTGAACCAGTTGTACCAGACTATGAAATTCCATATCATGCGGATATTATTGAAGCATTAAATGGATTAGATAAAGAATCAGCAGGAAGAACATCAGGACAGGGATTTTATTATTTACTTGGAGATATTGCTAGACTTCATGAGGCAATGCTTGCTTACGCTAGAGATTTTATGATTGATAAAGGTTTTACTTATGCGATTCCTCCTTTTATGATTCGTAGCGATGTTGTAGAAGGTGTTATGTCATTCGAAGAAATGGATGCCATGATGTATAAAATTGAAGGAGAAGATTTATACTTAATTGGAACTAGTGAACATTCTATGATTGGTAGATTTAAAGGACAAATTGTAAAAGAAAGTGATTTACCAATTACGATGACTAGTTATTCACCATGTTTTAGAAAAGAAGGTGGATCTCATGGCTTAGAGGAAAGAGGTTTATATAGAGTTCATCAATTTGAAAAACAAGAAATGATCGTTTTATGTAAACCAGAAGAATCTATGGATTGGTATAATAAAATGTGGAAATTTACAGTAGATTTCTTTAGAAGTTTAGATGTTCCTGTTAGAACACTTGAATGTTGTAGTGGTGATTTAGCAGATCTTAAAGTAAAATCTTGTGACGTAGAGGCTTGGAGTCCAAGACAAAAGAAATATTTTGAAGTTGGATCTTGTTCTACATTAGGGGATGCTCAAGCCAGAAGATTAGGTATTCGTACAAAAGGAGAAAATGGTACTTACTATGTAAATACTTTAAATAATACAGTAGTCGCAACACCAAGAGGGTTAATTGCTGTAATTGAAAACAATTACAATCAAGATGGTAGTATTAATATTCCAAAAGCCTTACAACCTTATATGGGCGGTAAAGAAGTTATAAAAGTAAATGAATAAAAAATGTATCCTTTTAAGGATATATTTTTGCTCTTTTAAATAAAAATAAGAAAGGAAAATGATATGGATATAACTTATAACGAAATCAAAGAAAATAAAGATTATATTTTGGTAGGAGTTAGATTCGAGTTACTTACATTGGCATTAAAATTTCATGAATTAGAAATTCATCCAGAAATTGAAAAAATAATTTTTGATATGCATCATAAACTTTATGAATTTGAAAGACAAGAAAAAAATTATATAGATGATGTAGCTATTCGAAAAGATAGTTTAATTGGAAATTACTTAATAAGTCATACAGATGGGAATCATGTTATTAATGAATCACGATATATTGATTTTAAAAAAGTTACAGATGCTTTTAATATAGCAACATTAGAAGATAATGACAAAATGGTTGATTTATTGCTTCCATTATTTAAAAATAGAGAAAATGGTACTTTTGAGGAACTAGAAAAAAGATATTCAGAAGAGGTACTAAATTATATTTTAAGCCATGATTCTTTGGAAGAATATTTGAATGAAATGGATGGAATTGAAAATTCTAGAGAGAAAGAATATATTATCTTTGAAAATGGTGAATATTCTAAAAGAGTTTTAAAAAATAAGACAAAAAAATTAAAAAATACTTCTTTAATCAATTAAAAATACTATATAGTATTTTTTTGTTTTTTTAAATAAAAAAATATGCTATAATCTAAACAGAATAGGAGCTGGCTCTATGTATTGTAATCGATGTGGAAATCTAATAGATTCAAAAGGAAAATATTGCAATAAGTGTGGAAATTATATAGGAGATTATCAATCTCATTCTCACAAGAAAATGACTATATATTTAGTAATTCTTTTGTTATTGGTAGTTTTTGTTGGATTTTTCTTATATAAAAATAAAACTTCAAAATATTATTTTAATACAAATACTTATGAAAGTAATGAAACAGAAAAAACAACTTCTACATCTACTAAAGGAAAATATAAAACAATTGTTGTCTATGATCATACATATTCTGGTGTAGAAATAAAAAATAAAAATGATGCAATAGAATTAATACAAAAAGATTCAGTTGAACAAAAAAATTCCTGTTCAGAGGAAATCAAAAAAGTTGAAAATGAAATTATTTCTAATTATGGCATTTCTGCTGTTAATTTATGTGAAATGAATGTTGATTTTGCTAAAGAATTAGGAAATGTTTTTAAAAAAATTTATGAAGATTATCCAAGTGTTAGAGGTTATATTACAAACCTAACCTTAGTTAACGCTTCTATATCTGACAATTATATTGCAGCTTTTATGCCAGTATTTAATTTTGCAACATCTGATACCCAATCTACTTATCCATGGGTTATCAAGACACAAGTTTTGCTGAATACATCTTATTTTTTAAATCCAGAACGCTTAGAATCTTCCGTAACTTCTGGATCTAATTCAGGACATTTTCCTCCTAATTCTACAATTTATTCTCCAATTGCTCATGAATTAGGACATTATTTATCTTTTTTAGCAATGATGAAACATTATAATTTAAATTCGATTTTATTAATAAATAGTAAAGATGTGGATGCTTTCTATGATCTATATGCTGATTTTGGAAAAGGAGATTATTCATTTTCTATGATTCAAGAAGCTTACGAAAAATATAAACAAGAAAATGAGACGACTTTAAGTCTGGATGAATGGAGAGGTACTATATCTAATTATGCTTTGGCAAAAGATAATAGCGGAAATTATATTTATGATGAAACGATAGCAGAGGCATTCCACGATGCTTATCTAAATGGTAATAACGCAAAAGATGCTAGTAAATATATTGTAAGTGTTCTAAAAGAAAAACTAGGTGATTTATGAAAAAAGTTTTAATATTATTAATCAGTATGATAGGAATTATATTTTCCGTATCTGCTCTATCAGGTTTTTATTTTGATGCCAAAAAATTAACTTTTTCTGAAAATAGTAAAAGTAGTTTAATTACAAATCAGTTCGACAAAGATTACCAATTGACAAAAACAATTTCTACAGCAGATTCAAAGTTAGAAGAACAGATTAAAAAGTTAACAAAAAAAGTAACCTATTTATTGTTGGGTGATTTTAATAATGAGAATGAAAGTAGTGAAGATTATTATAAAAGACATCATGATTATTTAGATTTAAGATATAATCCTACTGTTCCTAAAGATGAAAATACATTTTCTGGGCTAAATGAGACGAGTCAAGAATATCAAGATGATTTGGTTTCAGGATATGCAATTCCAAATTTATTTAACCAAATTAATGAGTTAGGTGTTATCTATCATTCATACGGAGATATACGTGTAACTATAAATGATAATTTTATTATTAGTTCTATTTTATTACCCAATGTAAGTATGAAAGAAGAAAATGAGGATAATCCCAAAGAATATAAAAAGATTACTACAAATTTAGTTTTATATTATTATTTCAAACAATTAGATGGAGAGTATAAATTATATTATCTATTTGGTGAAACAATGGACAATATAAATGGATATTTTAGTGAAGTGGAATCTAAAGAGACTAAAGGTATGAAAGCTATTTCAACATCTTACGATTCTAATTTATCTACTATTTATGATTTTTCCCAATTAAATAATATGACGGAATCTCAAATCACAGAAATCTATAACTCTAATATTCAAAATGTGGTTTATTTATCTTCTTATTTTAACAATAAAATAATAGCAAATGCGAATGGTTTTTTTATTGCAGACGGAATTGTTGTAACTTCTTGGAATTTTTTGGAAAAATCTTTGAAAGGTTCTCAATATATCACACTGAGTGATTATCAAGGAACAGTTTATCAAATAGATGGAATACTAACTGTAAATTCTGAAACAGATATAGCCGTAATTAAGTTAAAGGAAAAAAGTGGTTACTCAGTTAATTTAGGAGATTCTAATGATTTAAAAATTGAAAATCCTGCTTTTGTAATTAGCAGTAAATCTGGTATAGGCATGATTATTCAAAAAGGTATTATTATTTCTAAAGAAGATTACATTCAAACGTCTATTCCTCTTTCTGAAACAGACGAGGGAAGTCCGTTATTCGATTCTAATGGAAATGTAATAGGAATGAATACTGCAAAATCTACTAATACCAGCATTTCTATTTCAGTTGGTTCAAATGTTTTAAAAGAAATAAAAGAAAAAGTTTCTAATACTAACTTCGATGATTTAAAAATAATAACATTTGAAAAATTAAAAGAAAATTATTATTATACAAAATATAATTCTGATACTGTTCAAAATAATATTTCAAAAAGCAAATGGAAAAAATATTCGAAGATAGGAAATATAGAAACATCCATTAATTTGAAGTTAATAAAAGCAAATTATAAAGATGGAATTGTAAGTTTAAGATATAAAAATGATATATCCGATTTTGTTTCCAGTATGCAATTGGCTACTAATTTCAAAAATAATTTACTTGAAGAAGGTTACAAAGAAGTTTTAAATAGTGAACAAAAGAGTGTTTTTGAAAATAAGAAATATCAAATTATTATTATGGATGAATTTGATTATTTAATTATAGTGATGGTGAGATTATGATGGAAAAAATAATAAAAATTTTAAAAAAATATAAAATTGTTTTGATTTCATTATTGTTACTGTTAATTGTTGTATTCATTATTTTTCAAAAAAGAACATATATTAGTCACTTAGAAACTAAATATTATACTATTCAATATGATAGTACCTGGAAAATGAAACTAAAAGAAGAAACAAAAATCACTTTGAAACACAGATATAGTGATGCGAAAATAGTAGCTGAAATAGTATCTTTAAGTCAAGAAAGCCAATATAATTCAATTGATGAATTGATAGATGAAATTAGTTATAATATTGAAACTCAAAATGAAAAGTATAAGTTACTTTCAAAGAAAAAAACTACATTTACCAAAAGTAAATTAGATGGCTATAAAATGTTATATGAGAGAGATTCTAGTCAGGTAATGATAACTACATTTAAAAAAGGAAGTCAATTAATAATTATAAGTTATGAAGCAAAAAATCAATGTTTTGATATTTTGTTAGATAGTGTACAAAATATTATTTACAATTTCGAATCTAAAGAAGAAACATTTAATTTGAAAAAATCAATCAATTTAGAACTACAAAATATAGAATTAAAAGAAGATAAAAAATTGGATAGTTTATTAAATCAGAACGATTCATATGAAATTGCTAGCAATCATTTTTACGTTTCTTATGCTATTCCTTCTAATTTTCAACTCAGAAATTTGAATTCTAATGGAAATTATTTTAATTTGGATTTAGAAGAAGGGAATATTAGATTAGATACTAGTATTTTAAATAGAAATATTTATGAATATTTAGACCGTGATAACCGTTTAAATTTGTATAAAAGCTATGATATTTATAAAAAAAATGAAGATTATTCTAATTATCAAGAAATTGTTTCGAAATTGAAAACGAGTGACTATGAAAGCTATATTTATAAGAATAGCTATCTTGATAAAAACGGAAAAAGTTATGAAAATGTAGAACTAATTTATGCATTAGATAAAAACCATATTTTTGTAGTAAAATTGGTTTCTAAAAATTTAACGATTTCTGAAAAATTAATTAATAAAATCAAAATTAATAAAGCATTCAATTATTCAAGTTATACGGATAGTAAAATAGAAAATAATAAAATAATTAGTATTTTAAAAAGATTTAGTGATTATGATAAAAATAATTATGAAGAGATAAAAATTACTTTACCAGACAAGTATGTAGAGTTTGATAAAGATAATAATTTGTATGAACAAAGAAGTTTTAAATTGAATTATAATGAAAAAATTGAAATGTACGATTATGAAATAAATTATAAATTAACAAATACTATCATTAGCAATATAGATAATCAGTTAAGTATTATTAATAACTTATTTCCTAAGGCTTATGGTGAATGTAATTATCTAACTTATTGGAAAGATATGATAATAAATGAAAAAAATTTTTCTATTTATAGTGGAGGTTATACGAATTTAGGTGGTATAATGTTTACAGATATAGATAGATATAAGTATTATGTTAATAAGAAAGTACTTTTCTATAAAATGGAGCGTGGTGGATATTTAATAATAGAAATAAGTGGAAATGCTCAGGAAATTACTGATGAAATTTTAAATGAGGTTACAAATTTTGTAATAGAGGAAAAAAGTAGAAAGAAGGAATAAAATGAATTGTAAAAAATGTGGATCTCCATTAACAGAGAATGATCAATTTTGTAAAATGTGTGGTACACCTGTAAACACAACCAATAATAATGAGGTAAAAAAGGAGGAGGTAATTCAGGGCTCTGTTCCAACAAGTGCGACTATAGAACAATCAGTAAATACAACAAGTCAACCAACTTATAGTCAAGGAGCTACTCAAGTAAGATCAACTGTAAATCAAACAACAAATACAACAAGTCAACCAACTTATAGTCAAGGAGCTACTCAAGTAAGACCAGCTGTAAATCAAACAACAAATGCAGCAAGTCAACCTTCTTTGTCAGGTGATTATAATTCAAATATGAAGAAAAAAAATACTAGTTCCAATAATTTAATTTTTATTATCATTGGAGTTGTAGTTGTATTAGTAGTATTTGTAATTATTGGGTTGACTTCATCAAAAATGTATAGTAACAATAAAAAATCTAATGATAATAATAGTGTTTCTCAAAAGAATTATTATAAAGTTAATTTTAAAAATTTTCAATTTAGTATACCAGATGATTTAGTTTACGAAGTACAAAATGACTATTTATTAATAGGTGATGCAGAAGGAACTTGGGTTGCAGATTTAGAATTAGGTCAAGGAAGTTTTTCTCAAATAAAATCAAAAAAGAATCAATTGGCAACATTATTAAAGCAATCTGGCTTTAAATCATCTTCAGATGTTATTGAAAAAACGATTAATGGTCTTGATTATGTATTAATGGAAGGTTCGATGAGTGGTCAAAATTTAATTGTTGGTTATACCAAAATTAATTCTATGTATTTTGCTGCAGTTAGTGCTTATAATTTAGATAATGAATTTGACTATTCTATTTTGGAAAAAGTTTCAACAATTATTAATTCAGCTAGTTATTCAGAGTCAACTAGTAACATGTCAACACCAAATATTGATTTAATGAGTGTTAAGGAATTAACAAAATAATTGATAAAATATGAAAATCAATAGAGTATTTTGTTACTCGAAAGAAGTAGCAAAAAAGAATGGAAATTTACTTCCAATATTACAATTACTTTTAACATTTATTTTAGGAATAATTGCTCTTATATGGATAACTATAGTTAATAATAATGTGTTATTAATACTTTTATTGGTCACTTGGATGTTTCTCTTAATCTATTATGTTATACTTTTGAGTATTAGAATGAGAGGAAAATTGACAGGTTATGCAACAGATATGGAAGGAAGAATTTTTAAAGTTATAATGACTAACAATAGACAATGTTTATACCTTAATGGTGTTGCTGTAGGAAGTATGGCAGATCAAATAATAGGTAGTCATTCTAATATAGGTAAAAATTTGGGTGGATTAGCTGGTGCAACTGCCCAAATTTATTCCGTGAATCGTTCTTCAAAATATATGAGTAATCCTGAAGTAGTGGCAAAAATAGTAGAATCTGTTCCAAATATTTCGGGAGCTGAAGTTTATGAAATATTGAAAGTCAATTCTATTTTAGACAGGAAAAAGTTAGTAAAAGTAAACTGTGATTACAAAATACTGAAAACAGGTAAAGTAAAATATAATAAAATTATAACAATTGAAAAATCGTTGAATAGTTTTGATGATTTGGTAAATTTAATAAGGTCACATAAACAATAGTAGTTTGTGTAAAAAGTAAGATAATTAAATATCTTATTTTTTATTTATTGGAGAAAAAATTAGATATTGGAAATATACATTACGATAAATAGTATAAAAAAATACTCATATATGGTATAATTTGTATGGTAGAAAAGGAATAAGAAAAAATGTTTTGTAGTAAATGTGGATTTCAAAGTAGTCAAGGAGAAATTTTTTGCAAACAATGTGGATCAAGATTAGAAAGTACACAATCACAATTGACACAAGATGACTCCAAGATTGCAAACACAAATGAAATTTTTGCTGATTCTACGCCAAATCCAAGTATGAAAAAATGGGCAATTTTATCGATTATTTTACCAGCCGTTAGCATTATTTGGTATTGGTATATAGGATTATCTGTTTATATTGCAATATTTCTAGCAGTATCTGGTTTCAGTTTTGCAGAGAAAGGACAAGTATCAAACAAAAAATTAGCTACCATTGGTAAAGTTTTAAATGGTGTCTTATTTGGATTGGCATTAGTAATGTTAGTTTTTCATCTTATTGAAAGCATCTAAAAAATTATACCACCTATTATTTGGATGATAAAGGGACCATAACCATTGAATTTGGCAACAAAAAATGGAGTCCTTGAAACGATAAATTTTTTATATAACTTTCAGTACATTTGTTGTTTATAAGATTAGATAGGAATTTTGGTTCTTTTTTTAATAATAGGATTTTTTTAAAGTATTGTATTCTTTAATAAAAAAATACATTTGTAAACAAAAAGTAAACCTAATAGTCAAAACTAAAAAAATATGTTATGATTTTTCAGTGGTGATAAAATGAGTGACGTAATGACAGAATTATTAGATGTGTTAGATGAAAATGGAAATTTAATAGGAATAAAGAAAACAAAACAAGAAGTATATAAGGAGTCTTATTGGCATCGCTCTGTCCATATTTGGATTATAAATGATAAAAATGAGTTATTAGTTCAAAAGAGAAATCTTTATAAAAAAACATTTCCAAATTTATGGGCTATTTCATCTGCTGGCCATGTAGTTGCAGGTGAAACAAGTATTGAGTCTGGAATCCGTGAATTAAAAGAAGAACTAGATGTAGATGCCAAAGAAGAAGATTTAGAGTATTTGTTTACAGTAAAAAGAATTCAACCTTATCAAAATTCTTTTATTAGAGTATTTGATGATGTTTATTTACTTCATAAGAATATAGATATTGAACATACAAAACTTCAAGTAGAAGAATTAACAGATATTAAATATGTATATTATCCTTACCTAGAAACAATGTTAAAAGAACATGATCCTGCTTATGTTCCTTATACAGAAGAGCATGAAAAATTGTTTGAATTATTACACGAAAGATTTGATTAGGAAGTGATATAATGCCAGAACTACCTGAAGTAGAAACTGTAAAAAGATCATTAAAAAAATTAGTACAAGGTAAAAAAATTACTGATGTAGTAATCAAATATCCTAATATAATAGCATATCCAGATAGTAAAAAATTTATAGAAGAATTACATAATCAAACGATTCATGAAATTAAAAGACGGGGAAAATGGTTGATGTTTGAATTAGATAATTATATACTTCTTTCTCATCTTCGTATGGAAGGAAAATATGTTATTCGAAAAAAAGAAGATTCCTTTGAAAAGCTTGAACACATTGAATTTATTTTTGATGATGGAACTTCATTGAGATATAAAGATGTACGTAAATTTGGAAGAATGTATCTTTATCCTTTTGACGTGGCTGAACTAAATAAGCCTTTAAATGAGTTAGGATTAGAACCATGGGATTCTAATTTAACTATTTCCTATTTAAAAGAAAAATACAAGGTAAAAAAAATCCCAATAAAAACAGTATTATTGGATCAAGGAATTATTGTTGGTATTGGAAATATTTATGCTGATGAAATTCTTTTTCTAAGCCATATTAATCCTTATAAAAAGGCTTGTGATTTAAAAGATGAAGAATTAAATCAATTGATCCAATATACAAAAGAAGTATTAGAGCATGCAATTGAATTAGGTGGTACAACTATTCGTACTTATGAATCTAGTGAGGGAGTTCATGGATTATTCCAACAAGAATTATTAGTTCATAATCAAAAAATTTGTTCAAAATGTAATGGAAAAATTATAAAAGAGAAAATAGGTGGAAGAGGAACTTACTATTGTCCAAATTGTCAAAGATAATGTAAGTCCTTTTTTCATAAAAATGTTGCGAACATAATTTTGCTGTGTTACAATAATGACAGGTGATATTGTGGATCGAATTATAATGCACATAGATGTTAATAATGCTTTTTTATCTTGGACTGCAATCGATTTATTAAATAATGGTTCAAAATATGATATCCGAAATAGTTATGCTGTAATAGGTGGAGACGAAAAGTCAAGAAAAGGTATCGTCTTAGCAAAATCAAACTCTGCTAAAAAATTGGGTGTTGTAACTGGTGAGCCACTTTACCAAGCTAGAAAAAAATGTAGAGCATTAAAGACCTATCCTATGAATTATCCATTTTATCAAAAAATGTCCTCTAAATTATTTAATTTAATTCGTAAATATACTCCAGATATAGAAATTGCTTCCATTGATGAATGTTATTTAGATTATACAAAAGTAAAAAATTTATATGGAGATCCTTATGAATTTGCTAAGAAACTTCAAAAAGAAATTAATGATACATTAAAATTTACTGTAAATATTGGTATAGCAAATAATAAGTTATGTGCCAAAATGGCTTCTGATTTTTCGAAACCTAATAAAATTCATACTTTGTATGAAAATGAAGTAGAAAGTAAAATGTGGCCACTACCTATTGGAGATTTATTTGGAATTGGAAAAAAAACAAGAGAGAAATTATTGGATATTAATATTAAGACAATAAAGGATTTAGCAAGCACTTCCCAAGAAAAGTTGTACCCATATTTTAAAAATCAATCCAAATTTATGATAGAATGGGCGAATGGAATTGATGATTCGGAAGTTGTATCGGATGAATCTACACCAAAAGGTATTAGTAATGAAATCACTTTGACATCTGATATATCAGAGCAATCAAAATTAACAGAAAATCTTCTTTTTTTATCAGAGAAAGTAGGACTTCGATTAAGAAAAGAAAATAAGTTTGCTTATGTAGTAGCTGTTATATTAAAAGATAAATATTTTAAAAGAAGGACACATCAAAAAAAATTAGAAAATCCTGTTTCTACTTCTAAGGAAATATTTGAAGTTTCTAAAAAGATATTAAATGAAATGTGGAACGATGATTCTGTTCGATTAATTGGAATTAGATTGGATAAATTAACTGAAAAAGTAGTGATTCAACCCTCCTTATTTGATACAATAGAAGAAAATAAAAATGATATATCTTTAGAAAAGACATTAGATCAGTTAAAAGAAAAGTATGGAACTAAAATTATTAGTAGAGCTTCTTTAAGAGATAAGAAAGATGTGAAAAGTGAATGAAGAAAAATATTAAAGATATTATTCAATTGATGAAAGAAAAGAAGTATGATGAAATTTATCAAAAGTATGGGAGAGAAACATATTTACGAGTAGTATCTAATAAACATCAAATTCGTGACATTGATAAATTAATGGAGGAAGGAAGATTCTTTGAACTTTATGAAAAATATGGAGAAAAAATTTATCGAGATTATCTTCGTGAAATGAAAAAAGTAGATGTTGAAAATGAATTAGGAATTAAATTTAAATTCAACAATTATCTTTTTTTTGAAAATATGACACAGAATTTAAAAATAATTCGTAATCAAGCAGCAAAAGTAATGTTAGGACTTACTATCGTTTCTGGAGGATTTTCAACTATGATATCCTCTCAATATGATCAAGTAATAGAAAATAATTCTAAAGTTTATCAAAGTGAAATAAAAGATTATGATGAAGAGATAAAAACATATGCTGAACATATTAATTCAATGAATTTGTCAGATTTAGAAATTATTATGAAAGTTATGAATGATATGTGGAATAGTATTGATGGGTATAAAACACCGGATATGTATGATGCAATTGGATATCCTAGATTAGCTCTTTACATGGATGGCTATGGAGTATGTAGAAATATGGCAGATGATTTTACTGCTAGAATGAATGCTATTAATCCTAATTATGAAGCTTGTAATTTAAATGTTTATTTAAAAGAAGCGGAAATAAATAATATTAGAAGAACGACATTAGTTAATTATAATTCAATAGCAGACAATAGTGAACAAGAAGAAAATATTGATTATAAATCAGAAATAATTTCGAATTTGACTGGCAATCATATGGTGTCTTGTATTAAATTAAAAGAAGATGATGTGTTATTAATTGTAGATCCCACAAATCCATCTATAGGAGTTTTAAAAAATGGAGAAATAACAATGTTATCGAATCAAATGATGAAAGGAATTAAAATAAAACCAGTAGGAAATTTAATGCTAGGTTCAGATAATAGAAAAGAATACTTGAAAAAATTAACAGAAAGTCTTTTTACAGCAGGTGATATAAATACTTTAAAAGAAAAATATGGAATTACTAGTCAAAATGAAACATTAGAAGAGATTATAGAAAAATATTCAGCGAATCATTATCACACAAGAAAGAGGTAAATTATGAATCAAGAAATTGTAAAACAAATCAGTAGTGAATTAAATGTCAAAGAAAATCAAGTTGAAAATACTCTAAATTTATTAATGGAAGGAAATACAGTTCCTTTTATTGCAAGATATCGTAAAGAAGCAACTGGTGCTTTAGATGAAGAACAAATCAGAAAAATTAATGAGGTTTATGAATATCAAGTAAATCTATTAAAAAGAAAAGAAGATGTTATTCGTTTAATTGATGAAAAAGGTTTATTAACCGAAGAATTAAAACAACAAATTATGAATGCTACAAAATTAGTAGAAGTAGAAGATTTATATAGGCCTTATAAAGAAAAGAAAAAAACAAAAGCAACAGAAGCCATTAAAAATGGATTAGAGCCACTTGCTAAAATGATGATGGCTTTTCCTAACAAAGGTTCTTTAGAAGAAATGGCTTTAAAATTTATAAATGAGAATGTAAAAGACACTTCATCTGCTATAGAAGGCGCTAAATATATTATCGCAGAATGGATTAGTGATAATGCTTATTATAGAAAATGGATTCGAAATTACATGATGAAAAACGGTATTTTAGAAACCAAAATAAAAAAAGATGCCAATGATGAAAATAAAATATATGATATGTATTATGATTATAAAGAACCCGTTAAATATATTAAGGCTCATCGTGTTCTAGCAATTAATCGTGGTGAAAAAGAAAAAATATTAACAGTTAATTTAAGTGTGAATCATGATGAAATTATTCAATTTTTAGAAACAAAGATTGTTAAAAATAAGGAGTCATTTGTATATGGTAGTATTTTAGAAGCCATTAAGGATAGCTATAAACGATTAATATTTCCTTCTATTGAAAGGGAAATTAGAGCGAATTTAACAGAAAAAGCCGAAGATGTTGCCATTGAAAGTTTTAGTAAAAATTTGGAGAGTTTATTACTTACTCCACCAATGAAAGAAAAAGTAGTACTTGCTTTTGATCCAGGATTTGTCAATGGTTGTAAGATTGCTGTTATTGATCAAACTGGTAAATATTTAGATTCTACAGTGATAAAGCCATTTTTAAAAAATGTAAACTCAGAAATGTTAAATAAATGTAAAGAAGAAATTGCTCAATTAATTCAAAAATATCATGTTGATGTTATTGCAATTGGAAATGGAACTGCATCTCGTGAATCAGAAAAATTTTGTTCTGAATTAATCAAAGAATATAATTTAAATACAAAATATGTGATTGTTTCTGAAGCAGGTGCTTCTATTTATAGTGCTTCTGATGTTGCGATTCAAGAGTTTCCAGATTTAGCGGTTGAAAAAAGAAGTGCTGTTAGTATTGGTAGAAGACTTCAAGATCCTTTATCAGAACTTGTTAAAATTCCACCAGATGGTATTGGTGTTGGTTTATATCAACACGATGTTGCTGATAAGAAATTAAAAGAAAGCTTAGATTTTGTAACAGAAAAAGCTGTAAATAGTGTAGGTGTTAATATTAATACGGCTTCTCCTTCTATTTTGAAATATGTTTCTGGCATTACAAAGAAAAATATTGATAAAATTATTTCTTATCGTGAAAAGAAGGGAAGAATTAATTCTAGAGAGGAATTAAAAAAAGATAAAATACTAAGTGATAAAGTTTACGAGCAAGCAATTGGATTTTTAAGAATTCCAGAAGGCTCTAATTTATTAGATGCAACTTCTATTCACCCAGAAAGTTATAAAATAGCTGAATCTTTATTAAATGAACTGGGATTCCAAATGAATCAAATTGGTACCAAAGAATTAATTGAGAAATTAGAAACATTAGATCTAAAAAAATATGTGGATTTGTTAAGTACAGATATTTATACTTTAGAAGATGTAATTGCTTCTTTAAAGAAGCCTAATAGAGATCCAAGAGATGAGATGCCTCAGCCAATTTTAAAAAGTGATATTTTAGAATTAAAAGATTTAAAAGTAGGAATGAAATTACAAGGAACAGTTCGTAATGTAGCTCCTTTTGGTGCATTTATTGATATCGGTCTTCATCAAGATGGATTAGTGCATATTTCTAAAATGTCAAAAGAATTTGTCAGTGATCCAGCTTCTATTGTTAGTGTTGGTGATATTGTGGATTGCTATGTATTAGAAATTAATCAGGAAAAAGAAAAAGTATCTTTAAGTTTAGTAGAAGTGTAATGTTTGTATTATAAACTCCCCCTTGACAAAAAAGTTCGGGGGGGGGGTATACTCTAAATATAGAATAGGAGTTGTAGGATGAAAAAAGAAAATTTATTAATAGTTGTAGTGATATTGTTTAGTTGTTTTATGTTTCCTAACAATGCGTCAGCTATGTGTGCTATCCAAGCTAGAATTGGTGATATTCGAAACGAAATTGATGATGCTGTTTGTTTTCTTGGCACAGGAGAAACTAGTAAAAATAATGATGGTACAGCTTATAGTAATGGTGATGGAAAGCACCTTATTCTGGATCATTATAATGGAAAAAGTATTAATTTTTATGATGGACTTGGAGG
>OIZF01001292.1_pt1 | contig 14967 bp, 15 predicted proteins | sample 1588471 | NCBI WGS metagenome assembly OIZF01 (sample SAMN03283279) | human gut metagenome | biome: human-associated habitat; material: feces | host: Homo sapiens | place: Peru | collected 2012
AAAGGTGGTCTCGACGCCGAACTGAGACAGGGTATGCTCGAGCAGGTTGTAGCTGCCGCCGTAGATGGTCTTCTGTGCCACGATGTGATCGCCGGCCTGTGCCAGAGCCTCGATGGTGTAGGTGATGGCGGCTGCGCCGGAAGCGACCGCCAGAGCAGCGGTGCCGCCCTCGAGAGCAGCGATGCGCTTTTCAAAAACGTCCTGGGTGGAGTTGGTCAGACGACCGTAGATGTTGCCGGCGTCGGCCAGACCGAAACGGTCAGCGGCATGCTGGCTGTTTTGGAAGACGTAGGAAGTGGTCTGGTAAATGGGAACTGCACGGGAATCGGTGGCAGGGTCAGCCTGTTCCTGACCGACATGGAGCTGGAGCGTTTCAAATTTATAGTTGGACATTGTAATCCACCTCTCTACTTTTACTGATTGTATAATCTCTTTGTACAAAAATACCCGATGCTCCACAACATTTCAAGCATCGGGCATAAAATTCAATCGTTCGATACAGTGTTCACGCGCTCAACGGCACATTCGAGAACCGGAGGGCAACGCACAGGTATCGGCCAGAATTTCTGCCCGTGTTCTGCACATTCGCCCACAACGGAAGTTCGCGTGGAGCAGAGTGTTCCAAATCAGCGACATGGGAAAAGCCCTCCTTTCAAGTACTATCTACCAACCTCGTGGGTTGGTTTATGTTTGCATTATATCCGCACCTACCCGGTTTGTCAATAGGTTAATTCTATTTTTTCTGCACGGGAAGAAATAAGTCGGACTTTGCCCCCTGCGGCAGGTTCTGCCCGAACACGACATGGCCGCCATGCGCCTGAATGATTTGCTCGACAACATGCAGGCCGAGGATGTGGGGCGCGTTGTCGGAAGTCTCCGGTTCACGCAGGGCGGCGAGGACGGCAGGCGGATAGCCCTGACCGTTATCGGAGACAGTCAGCTGGAACAGGCCGTTCGTGAGCTGGGCTGTCAAAGTGACTGTGACCGGCTGGGTGTTGTGGCGGACGCTGTTGTTCAGCAGGTTCTCCACCGCCCGGCTGAGCAGAGCCTTGTCCACATTGAGAATGGCGTGTTCGGCTTCCTCGGTCTGGGAGAGTTCCAGCTCGCAGGACTCGGCCAACGGGTTCTCGTAGAACTGTGCCGCCAGCTCCCGTAAGAGCGGCCCGGCGGTCAGCGGCTGACAGCGCAGGGGCTGGGCTCCGTATTGGAGCTTGCTTGTCAGGTTCAGGTCTTCGATGAGGGAGCGGATCTTCTCGCTTTGGGTGCAGATGCCACTGGCCTTTTCCCGGGAGGACTCGGGCAGGGCGGCATCCTGCCCCAGCTGCTCCGCCCAGCCTAAAATCAGGGAGAGGGGTGTCCGGATGTCGTGGCTGACCCCGGCGATCCAGTTGGTGCGCGCAGTGTCGCGACGCGCGATGAGTTCATTTCGCTTCTGGAGCTGCTGGCTGGTCTGATTGAGCTTTTCGGCCAGCTCCCCGGTAAAGCCCCGGGTGGAAAGGGTCACGGTCTGACCGTTTGCCAGCGCGTCCAGTCCGTCCGAGACGGTGCGAAGCTGCTTCGCGCTCCGCCAGATGAAAAACAGGCAGGCCCCGAGAACGATGAGGAACAGGAAGAGGAAGAAGGGCGGCAGGCTCCGGATCAGCCCTTCGATCAAAGCAGACGACATCCACACATTGTACCTCCACAGGGAGCCGGGAGCAAGCGCGATGACGAAGAGGCCGTAATCCTGTATCCAGCAGAAGACCGGGTAGTCGTTGAGGAACCAGCGCGTGAAACTGGCGACCTGACTGGACGTATAGCGATGGTCGAGATTTTCGGGCAGCTGATACGACCAGATGACGTTTCCGTCGTCGTCCAGCACCATAGCCCACTCGTAGCCGTCCATCCACTCAGCCGGGGTGTGGGCCGGGTCGAATACCAGCTGTCCGTTCTGTTCGGTCAGGGCATCGGCGACGGCACCGCTGGTGTAAAGCCCCTGCGGATAGGTCGAAGCGTACCGATAGCCGGTGTAGACGAACAGAGCCAGAAACAGGACGATGAGGGTGGTCACGGCGAGGATGTACCGGCGGATGATCTGCGTGAAGGTCTTCATTTGACCGCCTCCCGTGCGAGTTTGTAGCCGATGCCCCGGACGGTGAGCAGATATTGCGGTTTGCCGGGTTCATCCTCCAGCTTTTTCCGCAGGTGGCGGATGTGAACATTGAGACTGTTTTCGTAGCCGTAGTAGTCCGCACCCCAGACGGCATCACAGAGGGCATCATAAGTCACGATGTGGCCGCGGTTGTCGGCCAGTTTCTGCAACAGGGCGCGTTCGGTGGCAGTCAGCGGAAAAACCGTTCCGTCCGGCAGAAAGACCTGTGCGTCGCCCAGAGCGACGTTTCGGTTCCCAATTTTCAGCAGCCGGTTGTTGGAACGCTGCAGCTCGGCCCGGTACGCACGCTGTAAGATGTGCTGCACCCGGAGCAGAAGTTCCTGCATCAAAAACGGCTTCGTCAGATAGTCGTCTGCGCCCAGACCCAGACCAAACAGCCGGTCTGCATCGGCATCCCGTGCCGAGAGGAAGAGGGCCGGGATGTCGGCCTTGGTGCGCAGTTCCCGGAACAGACCGAAACCGTCGCCGTCGGGCAGGTTGATGTCCAGAATCATGAGGTCGGGGATCTCTTTCGCAAATGCCGCCCATGCCTCGGCACAGTTGGACGCAGTGGTGATATTCTGGTATCCTGCGCTGTGCAGCTGGTCGCAGAGCAGGCGGATAAGGTCGGGGTTATCGTCAACAAGAAAAAGCTTGGCCTGATAAATGCTGTTCATACTGATATCCTCCATGGTGGACCTCTCAATTTCATGTATTACTGTATTAAGTCTGTAATACAAATGATACTCTGATTTCAGAGCCTGTCAAGGGGGCTGGTGGGATTTTTGAGAGGTCTTGCCTTCTATTCTAATAGAATAAACGAAGCATGGCTATCTTTCCCTGCAAAACTTAAGCTGAAATTAAGCTGAGCATCGGAAAGCCTTAATCTGGGCAGTGTATCCTGAGGGTGTTCCAAGACGTAGATAACACAGAAAAAAGGAGCATCCTACCATGAAAAATATCATCGAGACGAAACAACTCTGCAAGACCTACGGGAGCCGCCGGGTCGTGGATGACCTGAACCTCCATCTGCCGGAGGGTTGTGTCTACGGCTTTCTGGGGCCGAATGGCGCAGGCAAATCCACGACGATGAAAATGCTGCTGGGCCTCATCCACCCGACCGGTGGAACCATTCGGCTGTTCGGCCAGACCCTCACCAAGGCGAACCGCATCGACCTTCTGCGCCAGACCGGAAGCATCATTGAATCCCCGGCGGGTTACCTTCATCTGACTGCCGAGGAGAATCTGAAGATCGTCGCCGACCTGAAAGGCGTCTCCCATCAGGACATCGACCGGGTGCTGGACATCGTTCACCTGACGCAGGACAAAAAGCGCAAAGTCGGGCAGTATTCCCTCGGCATGAAACAGCGTCTCGGCATCGCGATGGCTCTGCTGGGCAGTCCGAAGCTGTTGATCCTGGACGAGCCGACCAACGGCCTTGATCCAGCCGGGATTCAGGAGATGCGCCAGCTCATTGCAAAAATGCCCGAGACGACCGGCGCGACGGTGCTGATCTCGAGCCACCTGCTGGGCGAGATGGAGCAGATGGTGACGCAGGTCGGCATCATCGACCACGGCAAAATGCTGTTCGAGGGCGAGCTGACCGAATTGCAGAAGCACAGCTGTGCCGGATATGACATGAAACTGCTGAACGTCGAAAAGGGCATCCCGGTGCTTCGGAAGCAGGGATTTTCCGTTCAGCCGGATGAGACGGGCAGGCTTGCCCTTCCGCCCATCCCGGACGAAGAATTGGCCGGGCTGAGCAGTCTCCTTGCGGCCAATGGCGCAGGCCTCATCGGACTGACCCCGAAGAGCAAGAACCTCGAGGAGATCTTCCTCAGCCTGACCCAGCACACGGAAAAGGAGAGTGAATCATGATGTGGAAAACGGCATTTCATGCAGAATTTCAGAAGGCGAAGCGGCGGCATGAACTTCTGCTCTGCCTGCTGGTTCCGCTGGTGATCATCGTATGGGTCGGCGGCCTGCAGAAGGCCGGAGAGGATGAGCTTGCGAACGGGTACAGCGAATTGTTTTACAGCATCCCGGTCATTAACGCGATCCTCCTGCCGGTCATGATGGCCGTCCTCGCAAGTCGGCTGTGGGATATGGAAGTGAAGGGCAGCACCACAAAGCTGCTCTACACCCTTCAAAGCCGGAAGAGCCTGTTTGCCGGAAAAGTCAGCTTCGGCCTGCTGGAAGTGCTGCTGACGACGGCCCTCGAGATGGGGATGATACGACTTCTCGGCATCATCAAAGGCTATACTGAGAAGTTCCCGGTCGGACAGTTCTGGTATCTGGCAGTCTGTACGCTGGTGGTGAATGTCATGCTGTTTTTGTCGGAGTGGCTGTTGATGCTCCTGTTTGAAAATCCGCTCCCGGCCATCTGCGTCGGCATCGTCGGCGCGATGATCGGCCTGTTTTCGGCGTTCATGCCGGAGATCGTCAGCTATTTTGTGCCGTGGGGCTATTACGTTCCGCTGGGCGGCTATGAGGTTAAGGTCTGGGAGCAGGAGACCCATACTGTTCTGTACGGCCCTCGTGCGATGAATTGGGGTCTGCTGGGATTTTCTGCTCTGCTGGCGGTGATCTTTCTCGCCGCCGCATGGCGTGTGATGCGGAACAAGGAGGTATGAATCATGCTGGAACGCTGTATCGCGGCAGAAAACCGCAAACTTCACGCTTCGCCCATCTGGGTGATGTTCTTCATCCTGCCCATTATTTCGGCAGCTTACGGAACCTTCAACTATATGCAGAACCTCGAGATTTTGAAGGACGGCTGGTACAGCCTCTGGACACAGCACACCCTCTTTTACTCGATGTTCTTCTTCCCGGCGATGGTCGCCGCCTACGCTGCCTATCTGTGGCGGCTGGAACATCTGGGGCATAACTGGAATCTCATCATGGTGGCACCGGTCCGGCCCATCGACCTGTTTGCCGCAAAATTCGTCGTCGTCCTGAAGCTGGCCGTCCTGACCCATGGATTCGTCTTTGTGCTGTTTGCGGTCTGCGGCAAGCTCTTCGCGAAGCTTCAGGGCTGGCCGCCGGTCATTCTGCTGGTGTTTCTGCTGCGTGGAGCCGTGGGCGCGCTGGCGGTCGTTGCAGTGCAGCTGGTGCTGTCCATGCTCATCCGGAGCTTTGCGGTGCCGGTCTTCCTCGCCCTGCTGGGCGGCGTGGCCGGGATGCTCATCAGCAGCAGGGGATACGCGATGCTCTGGCCCTATTCCCTGATGCAGGCCGGGATGAACTCCAACCACAGCGAGGATGTCCTGTCGGGTGGCTATGGGATGTTTTTTGCAGCCTGCTTTCTCTGGCTGGCGGCGATGTTCATCGCGGCAAAGCTTTTGCTGGAAAAAAGAGATGTGAAGGCATGATTTCTGAAAAAAACTCCCTCCGTCATTCTTTTAGAATGACACCTCCCTCATGGAGGGCGGCTTGGCCACCTCGCCGAGGGGGCTGTCGCGTAAGCGACTGGGGGAGTGCCTAAACTGTAAAATTTTTTGATTCTGCTTGCAAGAAACGATACGATAGGGTAAGATAAGCGAGAAAGGAGCGGATGAATATGCGCAGCGTGCTGCATTTTTTCAAGCAGCTGCTTGTGACGGTTCTTCTTATTGCTTTGATCGGGCTGGTCGTGTTCGGCGTTTATTTCGGCTGGCAGGGTCACAAGCTGTATGAAGAAGCAGTCAAAAACTACCCCATTTCGATGATGTATGAATCCATCCAGAGCCGGACGGATTTTGTTTCCTACGATAAAATGCCGCAGACCTATATCAATGCGGTTATCTCGGTCGAGGATCGGCGGTTCGTGTCGCACCACGGCATCGACCCAATTTCCATCGGACGAGCATTGCTCACGGATTTGAAGACCCATTCGCTGGCGGAGGGCGGAAGCACCCTGACCCAGCAGCTGGCGAAGAATGAGCTGTTTACGCAGGAAAAGCGTCTCGCCCGGAAAGCGGCGGAGATGTTCGCCGCATTGAGCATCGAGAAACAGTACGACAAGCGGCAGATTTTTGAGATGTACGCCAACACCATCTATTTTGGCAACAATTATTATGGCATTGCGCAGGCGGCGCAGGGCTATTTCGGGAAGGCACCTGCGGAGCTGACCGATGCCGAAGCTGTCCTGCTGACCGGTCTGCCCAACGCGCCCTCGCTCTACTCACCCACGACGAACCCTGACCTCGCCCTCAAGCGCGCGCTGGTCGTTCTGCAGCGGATGACCGAGGCAAAAGTCCTGACAAAGGAACAGGCGGCGGAGCTTGGAAATGAGGTCGCGGCGTTGAGTATCCTCACAAATTGAACAAAAGAAGTTGTTGAAATTACTCCTTCCGTCATTGCTGACGCGATGGCATGTCAAAGGCCCCATCTCAGAGGGGACTGGCACAGCGAAGCTGTGACTGGGGGAGTCCTTCAATAACTTCTTTTTTGCTTTATAAACGGTAAAATTTTTGCAAAATGGGTTGAAAAAACGTCCTTAATGTAGTATGATAACCGGGCTAAAACAGAGCGGATAGGAGGCTGATAAACATGCAGAAGAAAAATTATCTGGAAGAGATCCTTCATATCATTCACAGCGGCTTGCCGGCGGCGGAGATCGTGGAACGATTGTCGGATTACCACGAGAACGACCTGGCCGACGCGCTGGAACACCTGACGCCGGATGAACGGCAGAAGCTGTACGCCATTCTGGGTGTGGAGCGAGTGGCTGAGATCTTCTCGTATCTGGATGATGCAGAGCCTTACCTGACGGAACTGCCGGCGGACAAAGCGGCAAAGGTCGTTTCGAACATGGACTCGGACGACGCTGTGGATGTTCTGGACGACCTCGAAGAGGATGACAAGCAGGAACTCGTCAAGCACCTTGATAAAGACGCTGCGGAAGACGTCAAACTGCTGATGTCCTATGACGAGGACGAGATCGGCAGCTGCATGACGACCAACTACATCTGTATCCGCAAAGACCTGACCATCCGGCAGGCCATGAGCGAGCTGGTGAAGCAGGCAGGCGAGAACGATAATATCTCGACCCTGTACGTCGTCGATGAAAAAGATAAATACTATGGAGCCATCGACCTGAAAGACCTTATCGTGGCCCGTGCAGGCGATGAGCTGGAATCCATCATCAGCAGCTCCTATCCCTACGTGACCGACCATGAGAAGATCAGCGAGTGTATCGACCGCATCACGGAATACGCCGAAAAGTCGCTGCCTGTCCTGAACGATGCCGGTGAGCTGCTGGGTATCATCACCTCGGCGGACGTTGTCGAGATCGTCGATGACGAGATGGGCGATGACTACGCAAAACTCGGCGGCTTGACGAGCGAGGAAGACCTGAACGAAACGGTCTTCGAGAGCGTTAAGAAGCGTCTGCCCTGGCTGATCGCCCTGCTGTTCCTCGGCATGGTCGTCTCCTCGGTGGTCGGCATGTTCGAGTCGGTGGTACAGGTCCTCCCTATCGTCATCTGCTTCCAGTCCATGGTTCTGGATATGGCCGGCAACGTCGGCACCCAGTCGCTGGCCGTCACTATCCGCGTCCTGATGGACGAACAGCTGACGACTGGAAAGAAGCTGAAACTTCTCTTCAAGGAAGTCCGTATCGGTCTGGTAAACGGCGGCATCCTCGCCATCATGTCCCTGCTGATTCTGGGTGTTTATATCCACCTGTTCAAGGGCTATCTCTGGGGTGAAGCCTTCCTCGTTTCAGGCTGTGTCGGTATCTCGCTCATCGTGGCAATGGTGATCTCGAGCATGGTAGGCACTGTTATCCCGATGTTCTTCCATAAGATCCACGTTGACCCGGCGGTCGCGTCTGGTCCGCTCATCACCACTGTCAATGACCTTGTCGCCGTCGTGACCTACTATGGCCTTGCAATGATTTTCCTCATTGATGTGTTCCATCTGGGGTAAAAAATAGATAAAGACAAAGGGAGCTGCGGCGTCGCCGCAGCTCCCTTTGTCTTTACAGATTCTCAATCCAATACCGCTGGGTGATAGAGCCGTCCTGTGCGTCGTAGAGTTCGCCGTCGAGGATACCGCCGTTGGCCTGAATGGTCTTCGCGGAAGCAATGTTGTACCGGTCACAGGCGATGCGCACCCGGTCGATGCCAAGGGTTTTCGCTTCTTCCAGCGCAAGCTTTAAGAGTTGGATCGCATAGCCGTTTTTGCGGTCGGAGGGCCGGATACTGTACCCAATGTGTCCACCGAATTCCAGCAGATAGTCGTTCAGGTAGTGGCGCAGGTTCACCATGCCGACGAGATGCTCGTTTTCGTCCAGAGCGAGGTACTGCGTTGAGGGAACTTTCCCGGCAGGGGTCGTCTCCGGAACCGAGTATTTGTGTACGTTCGTCAGCCATGCGTCGAAATCATCGTATTTGTCGAGGGCGCAGGTGCCGATCAGTCGTGAGTCGATGGCGAGAAACTCTTCCCGGTAGGACATGACCTGTTCCCGGTCGGATTCGGTCGCTTTGCGGAGATGAAGCTTTTGGGGTGAAGCTTTCCGGGTGGCGGTGAAGAAATCCGCCTGCTTCATCAGGCCGTGGCGGTTGCAGTAAAAATACAGCACGCCCTTGCCGCGAAGGGGAAACCGGCAGCTGGCGTTGCCCTCCGGATAGAGCTTGACGAGCTGGAATTTGTCGCCGGTCAGATAGGCGATGAAGGAGATGTAGTGTTCCTTCGTCATGGGGTGATGGATGGTAACAAACAGCTCATCTTCGACCCGTTCGACGGTGACTTGGTGCGTCTCATCGGCGTTCTCGGCCTCGGCGATGCTCTGGGCAGGCAGAGCGACGCCGCAGCAGCTGACGACGGCCTGACCGGTGGAGTGCAGGACATTGCCGCAGACCGGGCAGACGTAGAGCTTGGAGCGCAGGAGGTTCGAGGAGCGGTTCCGGTTGATGACCGGTTCACCCTGCATCAGCTCAAATACCGACACACCCAGCGCGGCGGCCAGTGGCTCGAGAAGAGAGATGTCGGGCAGACCTTTCGCTGTCTCCCACTTGGAGATGGTCTTCGCGCTGACAGCCAGCGTGTGCGCAAGCTCGGCCTGCGTCATGTTTTTGGACTCGCGCAGCTGCCGGATGGTGCTGCCGGTGACATAAGTGTTCATAGCGGACTCCTTTCTTTCTGAGAAAAGTATACTATAACAAAAAACTCCACACAACCTACGCTGCGTGGAGTTGGAGAAAAGCAACATCTTAAATAAGAAATTTTCTTACGCCAGATGCTATGGAAAGACTAAAAGAATTTTGTTATTCTATTAGTATAAGTTGAAAAAAGGAGAATACCCAAAATGAAAAAATTGATTTTAGTAGTATTATCTGTTGCTGTTGGTATTTCGGTAATGTCGTCGATGATGCTGACGAGCTATGCAGAAGAACCATCTTCGACTTCATCGACAGAATCGGAAGTGGGGGCTTCAGAAGAGGTGAAACCCCATACGATTACGAGTAAGGGAGAAATTGCTTAATGAGAAAAGTCAATATTTAAATACCTTTTAGCTTCATTTTTGATTGTCTCGATATCTTCTTTTCGGTCGGTGAGTTTGCAAAGATAATATGCTTGATAGTAAGCTTCTTCGCTTTCACTTTTTCTACCTAAAAAGTAGCAACATTCTCCGTAGATTTCAAGGCATCCGGGCAGTGTCTGATAATGTCCATATTTAATACAGGCATCCCGGCCTTCTTGAGCGATTTTGACACCTTCAGAATAGCGACCACTTAAATCTAACACACGAGCATAATTGTAGAGAATTAAAAGTAGAATGTTTCCTGGAATCGCAACTTCTTGGCAGTGATTCTGTGTATACTTGAGCAGCTGGTAGAGAATATCAGCTGCTTTTTCATTTTTGGAGAAATTGGAATATACATTTGCGATTTGGATAATTGTTTTTAGTTCGTCAAAAGTGTATAGTCGATTTTCGATTCTGTTTAAATCAAAGTTCGGTATAGTAAGGTGAAGTGCGGCAGTTAATAGTTCAAGCTGCTTATCAAATCCGTACCGTTTATCAAGTTCACCTAAAAGTGCCTCTGACCTCAAAATGAATTGTTTGGTTAGATGGTCATCCGGGCTGACGAGTTCTTTTAATTTTGAAAGCAATTCAAAACCGCTGCTTGCGTCATGAGTCACATTACATGCAATGATTTCTTTTTCTAAGTTCTCAACTTCTAACTCGCGTTGTGAAGCAAAAGCATAATAGCGATTATCTGGGAGCCCTAGACGCTGTAATAACGCATTGATAACACTGCGGCTTGGAGTTTGCTTTCCGTTCTCAATTCGAGAAAGGCTTACAGGGTCACAAATACCGGAACAGACTTGCTCTTGTGTCAGCTTTAATTCCTTTCGCCGCTGTTTGATGACGGAACCGATGAATATACTTTGCATAAAACTTTCCCCCTGTGATAGACAGTTGCTCTTTAAAACTAGGCGTTTTGCGTAATTTTTTACTTGCGCAAAATGCTATGGGAATTAGCGTGAGTTAGTGATATCATACAAGTGCGAAAACATATTCAAAATGAAACGAAATCTGTAATGATTATAAGACTTGTTCAGAAATAGTCAATAGGCGTTTTGAAATTTTTGAAATAAAAAGTTTTTGCGGAAATTCTGAAAATAACGGGGATATTATCATGAATGAAATGTCTCGCAAACAGTTTATTAAAATTTTTGGATTGGGAATGGCATCTGTAGCAATTCAGGGAATCCCGGTATATGCGGCGGAACCAGAAAAAATGTTGGATGGTATTGCAATCGTTAGTGAAAATCATACAGATTATGCGTCAAATATTTCGTATTATATTACTGAGAATAATCAAAAAGTATTTTATAAAGAAAATATGGTACTCAGTAATGATGTGATATCTGTTACAACAAACATCTATAATGTTGATGTGAACGGAAAACCGATTGAGTCGTCGAAGAGAACGGAAACTCAAATCGTAGAATGTAAAAGTATCGACAATAAAGGTGAAATTGCTTTTGGGCGTGCAACAAATGAGGGGTGGCGTGAGCATACTGAGACGATTTCTTTGGCAGGTGCGAAGAAAACAGTTCAGTCGATTCAGGCATTGATTGTTGCAGCGACTGGTATGGGGCCGGCAGAGTCTGTGGCCACAAATCTTCTGGATAGAATGATTTCGGAGCTGATGAATAATGTTCCGAATGAAGTTTATTTTAAAGGAGAGCGAATGACAAGTCATTCTGTTGGGAAGATTTATTATAGATATAGCGGCGGAATCTATCTGGACAAAGCCTACAAAAAGCTTATTAAGGGAAATCTTTCTTGGTCGCGTCGATGGGGTCATTAAAAATGGACACTCACATCTCAAACATCCTTATCATGCTTCTGATGATCGCAATCGGCATCATCCGGGTACGGTCAGAAAAGGCGGACGAGCAGGCGTGGTTCCGGAACTCGCCGTATTTCATATATGCCGGGCCGACGCTGCTTGCGGAGCTGTACGGTTTCATATTCAAACCGGCGTATGAGCGGCAGATCGTCTGGGCGGTAACACTTGTTGCGGCAGCGGCGGCATTGTACATGGCGTGGCTGTACCGGAAAAAATCAAAGTAAGACAGAAAAAAGCTCTGTTCCGAGTGGTATTCATCGGAGCAGAGCTTTTGTTATTTATTCTTCGGTTTCGTCCGAATCGTCATCGGGGTCGAGGGCGATGGAGAAGACAGCCTTTTTCAGTTTGCCACAGCCCTGTGCTTTCAGGCCGGATTTGTACGGCTCACCGGCGAGGTAGAGGGCAAAACGGCCCTCGCAGAGCATCCCTGCGATGCTGGTTCCGGCACTGCCGACGGTGGTGTCCGTGGCTTCGTCGGTGGGCTTGGTGGGAGAAAACTCACCCAGAGAAACTTCAAACAGCTCGCTGCCCTCGAGGTCGGTCTCAAGGGTCAGGTGGGCGTCGTGGCGGACAAAGGGGGTCTTGTCGCTGACCTGCGGCGTGACGGTGCTGACCGTGACGATGGCGTTGTCGCCGTCAATTTTCGTCTTGCCAGCAGGCAGGGTGTTGATATCCCGTGCCATGACGTACTCGATGACCGTATCGAGGTTGTCGGACATGCCGAGGTAGTTGGGGAGATTGTTCAGGGTATCGTAGATCATGGAAAATCCTCCGAATTTTTATTCCAGTACAACGTCTTCGCTGAGTACCTGACCGATGGGCTTCGCAATGCAGAGGTCGGCTTCCTCGTCGGCGTTGGTGGGCTGCATGTTGATGACGACGAGGTGGCGGCCCCGGAAATACCGGATGAGTCCGGCGGCAGGGTAGACAACAAGGCTGGTGCCGCCGATGATGAGGGTCTCCGCCTTTCGGATAGCCGACACTGCACCGGACAGCACGCCTTCGTCCAGACCTTCCTCATACAGAACGACATCCGGCTTCACGATGCCGCCGCACTTCGTACAGCGAGGAACACCGGTGGAGTTGGCGATGAAATCCACATCGTAGAACGCGCCGCAGTCCTCGCAGTAGTTGCGCAGGGTGCTGCCGTGCAGCTCATAGACCGTTTTGGAACCAGCCGCCTGATGCAGGCCGTCGATGTTCTGGGTGACGATGGCTTTCAGCTTGCCTTCACGTTCCAGCTTTGCCAGACGCAGGTGAGCGGCGTTGGGCTTCGCACCCTTGACGATGAGCTTATCCCGGTAGAATTTGTAGAACTCTTCCGGGTTCTGTTCCCAGAAGGTGTGGCTCAGAATCGTTTCCGGCGGATAGGCGTACTTCTGGTGATACAGGCCGTCGACGCTCCGGAAATCCGGGATGCCGCTTTCGGTCGAGACACCTGCTCCGCCGAAAAACACAATGTTGTTGCTCTCCGCGATGATTTTTTCCAGTGCTGGTACCATAGAACCGCCCCTTTCACATACTGTATTCTGAACATCAGTATAGCACAACTTTATTGTCAGGCCAAGGCCCCATCTCAGAGGGGGCTGGCACAGCGGAGCTGTGACTGGAGGAGTTCTATCCACCAGCAAGCTGCTTTAATCAATCGTCGTCTTCGTTCTTCCCACACCGATGACGGCGGTGGTGATTTTTTTCCAGGTATTGCATCCGCAGACGCCGTCCACGGTCAGGCTGGTGCGCCGCTGGTAGCCGCGCAGAGCTTCCTCGGTGCGTGTGCCGAAGAGCCCGTCGATGCGGCTTCCGGTCCGGTAGCCGAGGGTCGAGAGCGCATCCTGTAAAATCATGACATAGCACCCACGGCTCCCTCGCCGCAGAGTGGGGTACCCGGCCGTGGTGCCGCTGCAGGCAGGGGTACCGTACCGGCGGTCAAAGTGTACCCATGTCGGCGTCTGGCTCAGCGGCTCCACATAGCCCCATGCGCCGGTGGCACGGGCGGCGTTGTAGATGGCCGTCCGCTGGGTGCTGGACAGACTCTGCCCGACGTCAAAGGCAACACCGGCGTAGTGCTGGCTTCGGGTGCCGTGTCCGCCCTCCCAGATGCGGCGGAACGCGTAGCCCACCGGGATACCGGAACCGTACTTGCGCCGGGTCAGGTTCCATGCTTCCATGGCTGCGATGGTCGTCCAGAGCACCGGGCTTCCGGATTTACCCCGGAACTCCCGGAGGGTCAGTGTCGTGCCGGTGCTGTACGGCATCGGGTCGTTTTCGTTGATGCTCGAGTAGGTGTACACCTTGTTCTCGTAGGCATCGTAGACGAGCAGCCTTGCCATAGGTCAAACCTCCTTTTTGGTCGCGGCGGCATCGCACTCGCAGCCCTGTGCCTGTAATGCCGCCCAGGTCTCCCGGTTGACTGTGCCGGTCACTTCCAGCCCGGCGCGCTGCTGCGCTGCCCGGACGGCAACCGTCTCCGCCTCGCCGAAAGAGGAATTCTCCGAGACGTAGTCCTCGCCGCAGTAGAGACTGGCCCGGCCGTTGAGCCACTGCTCGATGAGGGCAACGTCCGGCCCGATGCTGCCCTCACTCATGGCGCGGCCGGGATAAGCTATCTCCTGCCCACTGTCACGGTCGGGGTTGGGCGTGTGGACGGCGAGCTGCAGGCTCAGGGCTTCCACGGCCGTCCATGTCTCGGCGTCGACGATGCCGGTGGCCGGCAGGTCAAGAAGCTCCTGCACGCTCCGGGTCGCAGCGGCAGTCTCTTCGGAATAGAGGTCGGACAGCGGCGGATTCTCCACGCTGTCGAAGTAGTAGGCGATGCGCTGGAGCAGGACATTATAATAAAGCACCGCGCTGCTCTCGGAGCCGACCGTGAGCGGTGTGCCGGGGTAGGGCAGGCGTTTCAGTGTGACGACCGGCCCGGAGGTGCGCAGGGCAGACGCCTTACCGTAGAGGGAATCCCATGTGTTCCGGCCAACCACGCCGTCGACGGTCAGTCCGGCGAACCGCTGGTAGGCACGGACGGCTGCCTCGGTGGAAGAGCCAAACTGCCCGTCAATCGAGACGGACGGGATGCTGCTCTCGTAGGCACTCATAATATAAAGGTAGAATTGCAGCTCCCGGACAGCGGTGCCACTGGAACCGTTCCGCAGGACGCCCGGATACTCGCCCGGCCGCAGGCTGGACGAAAGAAGCTTGTTGGCGATGTCGTTGTAGACCTCGTAGAGTTTGTTCCACGTTGTCCGACCGACTATGCCGTCGCTCGTCAGGCCGAAATAGCTCTGGAACTTCTTGACAGCGGCCTTGGTGGAGGAGCCAAATTTGCCGTCAACGGTCACATTGTTGAGGGAAGAATAGACCGTCCGGGCAATTTTGAGCCAGAACTGTACCAAGCGAACGTTCTGGCCGCTGGAACCAGACCGGAGTGGCGAGCCCGGGTAGGCGTTGGGCGTGCCGTTGTCGGACTGGATGCTCCGGAACTCGTTGTAGATGGCG
>OIZF01001296.1_pt1 | contig 14952 bp, 11 predicted proteins | sample 1588471 | NCBI WGS metagenome assembly OIZF01 (sample SAMN03283279) | human gut metagenome | biome: human-associated habitat; material: feces | host: Homo sapiens | place: Peru | collected 2012
AAATGGATGCTTATGGATTTGGTTACATGGTTTATTTCTTCGAAATGTCATGTGCTATGTCAGTTTACTTCTTAGGCGTAAACCCATTCAACCAACCTGGTGTTGAAGTTTACAAGAAAAACATGTTCAAATTATTAGGTAAACCTGGTTATTAAGATTGAAGAAAGTAGATTTGTTCTACTTTCTTTTTTTTTACATAATTTATAATGGTGATATTATGAAAAGAGGAAAATATATTCTTATAATAATACTTATACTTTTTCTCACAATTTACTTTTTTTCATCTCGTATCACCCCTCGAATTGAAAATATCGCCCATAAAGAAATCAATCAATTTATACAAATAATCATCAATCATACTTCATTTACTCAAAAAATAGAGACAAAAAAGCTTTATAAAAAAGAAAATAATACCATTAGTTTTCAAATGAGTTATATTAATGATCTCGCCACAAACTATATCAATAATCTTGAAGAAACCCTTTTAAAACTTGAAGATGGCACCTATAAAAAGAAAGACACCTCTCCCTATAATAAAAAACTTCTTCATATCAGTAAACAACAAGGTATCATTGCTCGCGTACCTCTTGGTTCTCTTACTAATAATATTTTTTTACAAAATGTTGGTCCAAGTCTTTCTATTAAATATAAAACACTTTCTTTGACATCGTCAAATATTAATAAAAAGATAAAAAATTATGGCATTAATCATCTTGCAATCTCCATTGATTTAAATATAACCATTACTTTACAAGTTCTAGTTCCTTTATATCATGACCATTTTAAAGACAATTATACCATTCCTCTTGTTTATGAAATAATTGAAGGTGAGGTGCCCTCATGGTATCAAAATTAAATATCTTACAAAATTATTATCATATTCCTTTAGAAGACCAATTTACTTTTACTTATGACTCTCATAAATATTATCTTACAAATAAACCCTTTCCCTTCTATTATCAAAAATATATTTCTTTACTTCAAATCAATCCTTTTAAAATCATTGATAATATTTACCAACAAAAGCAATCTCAAGGATTTATTCTTTATCAATTACTAAACATTCCAACCGATATCCAAAAAATCATTTCTATCTCTCTTATTCCTTTAGAAGTCAAAACGATAAACGATATAAAAAAAGAATGGATTCAATATTACGAATCCATTCTAATCTATACGTCCTTAAATTCTTTAGAATACCAAATCATCTATTATACCCTTTTTACCCTTTGTCAGCTATCTATTGAACTTTTAAATCATTATTTTTCTTCTTCTACAACAATACCTTGCAGTTTGCAACATCAAACAATTCAATCCCTTGAAGATATCTACAAGATAGAAAATATTATTTTAGATCTTACTGTACACGATCTCTTGAATCTTTATCTAAATGATTTTATTACAATGGATGATTTAAAAAAGCGAACGGAAATGTTACAAGGAGAGAAAAAATTAATTCAAGCAAAAATAAATGAAGTTGATAAGCCTTCTACTTCTGAGATATTTGACTTAGTTAAATCTGAACTTGGAGAAATCCCCATTAGCAAAATTTCTTATGAAGATAAAAAGAAAGTCGTTAATAATCTTATATCAAAAGTTGATGTTACCGCCGATAATATAGATATCATATTTAAATTCCAACTCGCTTAATTGCGAGTTTTTATTTCGTTTATCTCTATCAAAGTAAAAGCCTTTTGTTCTTTCTGATAACATTTTTTTCCCCAAACTCTAAAAATTAAAAATATTTTTTGAATTCTCTTTAAAATATAATCCTTTTTCTTTATCATCTCTTTTTCCTTTCTATATTCCGGAACCCATATTAGAGTAGATAGGCAATAGCATGGCTGCATATAATAAAACGATCATTAAAGCCACGAACACAAAAATGAGAGGTTGAATTAATTGCATTAACCAATCTATCTTTGTAAAAAATTGTTCCCAACATTCATCCGCATAAAGCGAAAGCTCTAAGCCTAATTTATCTTTAATAGCTCCATATTCAATCATTAACGAGAGCTCGGGTAAAAAAAGCGCAAGTTTACTGACAGCTTGTTCAAAAGACCGACCAGCATTCAATTCTAAATCAAGATTCTTGCCAACTTCTGAAAAAATTCGACTTTTTTGTTTTTTCATCAAGTTAATAATTTGACGTAATTCAACACCTTGAGCAATTAGATTTCCCCATTCTCTTGCAAAGTAAGCTGTTAAATATAAACGGATAAAAGAATGAACCAGAGGTAATTTAACAAGAAATGTAAAATTCATTATTGCTGATTTTCGTTTAAAAAGAGTTACTGACAAAGCTGTCAGTAAAAATATAAAAGCTCCAAACGAAAAAAATACTAAGGGTAAATGATTAATCAATAGAGTAGCAAAGTTACTGCCACTATTGAGTTGTGGTAGTAAATAATTTTTTAAGCCCCACATAATTCCAACCAGAAAAATTAATAACAATATTGGATAAGTAGCAACTTCCACTAATTTATTTTTAACTTTAAGCTGTTTTTTTAGATGAAGTTCAACCAATTGCATCGTCCCTGACAAGTTACCATGCACTTCTACCAAAGCAAGTTGTGTCACCACATTTTTAGAAAATGAAAGACTTTCTAAAAGCTCTGATAAAGCTTGACCAGAAGCGAGACCTTCTTTCATTTTCAATGTAAATTCTTTTTCCACAAGTTTTGATAAAGATAAGAAATTTATCACTTCTCCTAAATTAAATCCACTATTCAAAAGATTTCCCATCAGTTGGATAAGTTTGGCTTGTTTAATCAGTCTTAATTTTTTCCCTCTTGGCTTCAGTAGGTGTGAGATATCCATTTGTAAGTAGCTGATCAATTTTTTTATTCCAATTTTCTGATGACCAAGACTCAAATTCGTTTTTGGCAATGTCTAATACTCCTTTCCCAGCTATTAAACGCTGATAAACAACACTTGATAAAGCATTTTTTATTTCCCAATGACTTAAACCCAGCTCTGATAATCTCTGAATGACACCTCTAACAGAAGCGGCATGAACGGTTGAAAACACTGTATAACCTGTCAAACTAGCCCGTAAAACTGCTTGAGCGGTCAATTTATCACGAATTTCACCAACGATTAACAAATCTGGGCGATGCCTCAGTGATAATTTAATTAATTCATCATAACTATTACCAATGACTTCGTTGACTTGTAACTGAATAAAATCGGAATCAATCAACTCAACGGGTTCTTCAATAGTGATAACTTGTAAATCTGTAAAATGACGACGAGCTAAATCAAACATTAAAGATGTTTTGCCCGAGCCTACTGGACCGGCAAAGAGATGCAATCCTCTTTTACAATCATAATTCTCTAGCTCTTCATCAAACCAAAAATCAAGTTTTTTGTTTTGATCATGCAAGAGACGTATTACTAAGGATTCATTACCCTCGAAATCCCCCACTGTTGAAAGACGCAAACGTTTTGCATTACTTTCCTCTAATTCATACCAACAAGCTCCCAATTGAACTCGTCTGCGTTCTCCTGTATTCATCCCAGCTAGAAACTTAAAGTGAGTAAGTAGTGCTAAGCCAACTTCTAACCCAATTTCTTCTACCAGAACACGCGCTGTCATTTGTCGAAAATAAAGTTTATACTTTTCTTTTGAAGCAATCAGATAAATATCTGATGCACCTCTATCAATTGCTCTTTGAATTAATTCTTTTGCCATTTTTGGTATCATACTAGACTATACGCAAATAATCAGTTAATGTAACAAAAAAGCCGAAGTTTTTTCGACATTTTGTTATTTCTAAAAATAAAAATACTCTCATCATTTAAGATAAGAGTATTTTATGAAAATCAAAAGAAATCATCAAATAGACTTAATTGATTATCATCAGGCATTCCTTCAAGAACACCCATATTGGTCATGTTTTCAATAATTGTTTGTGAAACACCACCACGCTTACGAAGTTCCATTTTACTTAAAAATTCACCTTCAGCACGCGCTGCAACGATTTGTTTTGCTACGTTTTCACCCAATCCGTCCATTGTTACAAATGGCGGAATTAAAGTATCACCATCAATAACAAACTCAGTAGCCTCTGAGCGATAAAGGTCAATTTTACCAAAAGTGAAACCACGCTCTAACATTTCATTACAAAGCTCTAAAGTCGTATAAAGGTTAGTTTCAACATTTGTTGCATCAAAACCTTTATCTTTAATTTCTTTCATTTTGGCTTTGACTGCTTCAAGACCTGCTCCCATAACCCCAATATCAAAGGCAGTCGCTCTAATAGAGAACCATGCGCAGTAATAGTAAATAGGATAATGGACTTTGAAATAAGCCACCCGCAAAGCCATCATGATATAAGCTGCCGCATGGGCTTTAGGGAACATGTATTTAATCTTTGAACAAGACTCAATATACCATTCAGGAACATCATGTTCTCGCATAGCTTCTACATATTTTTCACGTTCTTCGGCGGGAATTTTATTCCACATTCCCTTACGCACCCGTTCCATAATTGTAAAAGCAAGACCGTTTTCTAGCCCCTTATGAATAAGATACACCATGATATCATCCCGACAGCCAATAACGCTCGATAAGTCGGCAATCCCTGAACGAATTAAATCTTGAGCATTTCCTGACCAAACGTCCGTCCCGTGTGAAAGTCCAGAAATTTGGAGTAAATCTGCGAAGTTTTTAGGTTTGGCTTCGGCAATCATGTTCATTGAGGTGAAAGTTCCCATTTCAGGGATTCCCAAAGTTCCTAATTTTACCCCTAACTGTTCTTCGGTCAAGCCCAAAGATTCTGTCCCAGTGAAAAGCTTCATCACTCCTGGGTCATCCATTGGAATATCTTGAGGAACAATACCAGAGAGACTTTGTAATTTTCGAATCATTGTGGGGTCATCATGTCCAAGTATGTCAAGCTTTAAGATGTTGTCATGAATCGCATGGAAATCAAAGTGAGTCGTTTGCCATTCGGCATTAACATCATCGGCCGGAAATTGAACAGGAGAAAAATCATAAACATCCATATAATTTGGAATAACGATAATCCCACCAGGGTGCTGTCCTGTTGTTCGTTTAACACCAGTTGAGCCAGCAGCTAAGCGGTCAATTTCTGCATTTCCATAAAATTGATCATAATCACGTTCATATCCTTTGACAAAACCAAAGGCTGTTTTTTCAGCAACCGTACCAATTGTTCCTGCTCGAAAGGCATAATCTTCACCAAAGATATCTCGAACGTCCAAGTGAGCAAGGGGTTGATCATCCCCAGAGAAGTTCAAATCGATATCGGGAACTTTGTCTCCCTTGAAACCTAAGAAAGTTTCAAAAGGAATATCATGCCCATCTTTGATGAGTTTATGATCACATTTAGGGCAATTTTTATCTGGCATGTCATAACCAGAACCGAAAGATCCATCATCATAGCATTCAAAATATTGACATTCTGGGCAACGATAATGTGGAGCCAAGGGATTTACTTCGGTAATCCCAATCATTGTCGCAACAAGTGATGAACCAACAGAACCCCGTGAACCAACGATATAGCCTCGGTCATTAGAACGTTTTACAAGTTCTTGTGAAATAATATAAACAACCGAGAAACCATTTCCTAAAATCGATCGAAGTTCTTTTTCAAGTCGTGCGTCAATAATATCTGGCAATGGATTACCATACCACTCATGTGCTTTTTCATAAGTTAAGCGAACAATCCGTTCTTCGGAGGTTTCTCCTCCATCAAAAACCATCTTAGGTGTGTATAAATCATCCCGAACTGGAGTCAATACATCAAATTCATCAGCCATCTTTTGCGTATTGTCAATGACAATTTCACGCGCGGTCTTCTCATCAAGAAAACTAAAGGCCTCAAGCATTTCATCAGTTGTTCTAAAATGAGCTTCAGGTAATGGAAGAGGTTTGGCATGTTCCCCGTGTCCTTGAGTCCAGTTAATTTCAGCTCCAAGACCAAGTGAGCGAACAATAATTTCTCGATAAATAGCATCTTCTGGGTTCAAATAATGTAAATTACCTGTTGCCAGAACTGGTTTGCCTAAAGTCTTACCAATTTTTATCAAATCTTTAAGCGTTTGTTCCAATTCTTTTTCTGATTTGAAAGAACCACCAACAACAAGTGAACGATAAAGAGCTGGTGGAAATACTTCGATAAAATCATAAAACTTGGCGATTTCAAGCGTTTCTTCAAATGTTTTATTGATTGCTGCATCAAAAACTTCACCAATTTCGCAGGCCGAACCGACCAACAATCCTTTACGGTTGGCTTCTAAAACCGAACGTGGAACCCGAGGAAGACCAGCATAATATTTAACATTCCCAAAACTAACAATTTTAAAGAGATTTTTTAAACCTTCTTGTGTCTTAGCATATAAAGTCACGTGTTTTGGACGAACTTTTTTATAAGAATCTTCACTGACCAATTTATCATTAAGTTCTAAAAGACTTGTCCATCCTGTATTTCTAGTACGTAATTCTTCCAAAAATACAAAGAGCAAACGTCCGGTTGCTTCCGCATCAAAGTTGGCCATATGGTGATGTTCAAGTCCGATTTGGAATTTCTTAGTCAATTGACCCAAACCAAAACGTTTCATTTCGGGATAAAGATTACGGGCAAATTCGAGGGTATCAACCACCGGTTGCGTGATAATCGGCAAACCGTTTCGTGAATAGTTCATATTCATGAAGCCCACGTCAAATGTTGCATTGTGGGCAACAAGAATTGTTCCTTCACAAAACTTTTGGAATTTTGTTAGAACTTCATATAATGGTTTGGCATTTTTGACATGGTCATCTGTAATTCCGGTTAATTCTGTTGTAAATTCGCTCAAACGATATCCTGGATTGATAAATTCATCAAATTCATCAATTGGATTTCCTTTGTGCATTTTTGTTGCCGCAATCTGAATCAAATCATTATGAACTGCCGAAAGTCCTGTTGTTTCTACGTCGAATACAACATAAGTTGATTCATACATATCAACGTCAGTTTCATTGTAAACAATCGGAATTTCATCTTCAACAAGATTGGCTTCGACGCCATAGATTATCTTGACACCATTCTTCTTTCCAGCCGAGTGAGCCTCAGGGAAAGATTGCAAACCACCATGGTCAGTAATTGCAATAGCTTTATGTCCCCATTTAGCAGCCTGAGCAACCAAACTAGAAGCAGAAGGAATGGCATCCATTTGACTCATATTAGTATGCGCGTGAAATTCAACACGTTTTTCATCTGATTTGTCTTCACGAACATTTTGTGTCGGAATTTCAATCAAATCAGTCAATTGTAGGACTAAATCATTTTTGAAATTGTCCCGTTGAACATTCCCGCGGACACGACACCATAGTCCCGCTTTAATTTGTTTGGCTAGCTGAATTTCTTCTTCGCCACGTAGCCATTTCTGAACATAAAAACTTGAAGTGTAATCAGTCATCTCAAATTCAAGAAGGTAACTAATATTTCCTGTTTTACGTGATTTAATTTCACGGAGTTCGCCTTTAAAGACATATCCTTCAAAAACAACTGGTCCGTTAGTCGAAAATTCACTGACAGAACGCATCGGAGTGACGGGCTCATTATTTTTGATTTCACGACCTAATTGAATTTTATCTGATTTTACAGCCTTGATTTGAAGAGCAACACGATCAATGGTTGGTTTAGGTTTAATTTCCACAACCGCATTAGCGGTCATTACCAAATCATCTTTGTATTTGTCGTGTTCAATATTTCCTTGTACACGCAACCAAAGAGCATCAGATAAGCTGTCAGTAAAATTATCTTCTCCATCAGTACGGTCAGTTATAATTTTTTCATTCATAGCTTTGACAGTATTGACAATTTGATCAAATTGGGCAATTTCTTCATCCTTACGACCCCATTTTGAAATCATAAAAGTTGAAGTTTCATCAGCCATTTTTAATTCTAAAATATGGTTGACTTTGCCTGATTCTTTTCCCGTAAACTCACGGTGTGCGGCTTCAAAAACAAGCCCCTCAAAAATAACGCCAAAACCTTCTCCAGCAATAAAAGACATGCTGGTAATTGGACTTTGTCCGCTGATTTTTCGGCCAAAGAAAATGCCGTCAGAAAGTGCTGTTTCCACAAATTCTGGTTTTGCTTCTCTGGTATTTTTGCTTTCCCGTTCTTCTGAACGTTGTTTTTTGATTTCAGAAATTTGGGCTTGTTCTGCAGTTTGAGCTGCCAAGCGAGCCGCAACTTTTTCAGCGTGAGCAGCTGCTTGCGTTTCTGTCAGCTCCTGGTCAACTAGAGGGGTTATTCTTAATTCTCCAAAACCGAAAGACTTAAATTTTTCCTCTAGAATTGGAAAATATTTCTCCACAAAAAAATCCATTTGCGGATTATCTTCCACCATTAAGTGAATTTTTTCTTCTTCCTTTTCAAGATGATATTTCTTAAAAATACTTGAAAAAGCAGAATCGCATAATTCTGGAAGTGTAAGTGCAAATTGATAATAATCGTTAAGATTTTGCTCATCAATATTTTGATTTCGACTGCTGACAGAAATTTCTGTACGAGCAATTGTCGAAAAAGCAGTTTCCGTCAGTTCTGTCAGTAATTTATATGTATCAATTGGTAAAATCTCATCAAAAATTAACTGAAAGTGCCAGAGCTTACTTGCCGTGTGCACTTCAACATTTTCAATATCAGCATGCTCAAATTGGCTAGAACGACGCAAATTTGGTGGCATTTTGATTTGTTCCATCAATTTTTCAAACAGATTTTCCATGTTTTTTGACCCTTTATCTTATTTTTTCTATCCTTAGCAAATAGAATTTCATTTCTCATTATAGCATAAAAAAATGTTGCTTTTCATACTTTTTTAAGAATAAAATAACTGACAAAACTGTCAGTTATTTTATTTTAAAATTAATAGTTACTGACAGAGCTGTCAGTAAAACTATTTACCAGTTGAGCGATTTTCTTCATCCATTTCCCAAAAATAGAGTGCTTCTTCTACTGTCTGTGCTTCGCCACGTTTCATATAGCGAATCATATGACTGACAGCTTCTATTGTTTTAAATTGTGTGGGAATTCGTCGAAAATGATTTAATTCTGTCTGAATTTTTTCTTCATCTTCTTTAAGTTTGTTCAAATCAGCATTTAAAGATTTCATTTTTAGAGAAGTTCCGCCCCCTAAAGCTAATTTTTCTTTAAATTTTTTGGAATCATATCTGAACAAAAGACAAAAAATGAATAAATAGACAACTGAAATCACCAACAAAAGAACTAATGATAACTTTAAAAGTATTCCTACTCCTAAAATAATAAGAAAAATTATTAATTTTAAAATCAATGATATAGTTTGATGAGTATGAATTTTTTGCTTATCAGAGTGTTCAGCAAAAGATTCAATGCTTTGTTGAACTTTCTGCAAATCCTCAAGCAAGTGAAGCACTTTTTGACAATAAACTATCTCTTTATTAGTCGTTTCCACACAATCTACCTTTCATTCTCCCTTACTAGTCGAGCTAATATGCGATTGAGACCCCGAGGGTCTTTGTAGCCATGTTCAAAATAAAAGTCTGTGAACTCAATATCCTCAATTTTTAATTCTTGTTGAATCGCAAGTGAGAAAATATTGACGTACTCTGCCATATCGCTCGTTTTTCCAATACATTGTAAACCAAGAATTTGATGAGTACGTCTCTCATAAATCATCCAAATATTACTTGGTGAATGTCCGTCTAAGTGTTCATTTAGTAAATGAACCGCATCTGCATCATAACCAGCATCAACTGCCTGTCTTATTGTAATCCCAGTCATAGCCATCACTAAATTATTCATTGGAACATGATAAGTTCCCTGACTACTATTAATTTTTTGGCGAGGAGCAAGTAAATTAATCGCCGCAATTTCACCATCGCGAACAGCATCCGAAGCATGTGGCAGATAATAGCTTTTTTCCAACAAATTAACATAAGTCGTTGAAACATCTCCGACAGCAAAAACATCTGAACAAGAGGTTTGCATGTATTCATCAACAATAACCGCTCCGCTATCTCCTAACTCAACTTGTTGATTCAGAAGATAAGAATTAGGCCGAAAACCAATCGTAAAGATTACTCCATCAACAGGAATTTTCTGACCATTTGCTGTTTGAATGATTGTATTTTCTTCGTCAAACCCAATTTCTGTCACTTCTGTATTTAATAGAAGACGCATTCCCTCTGCATTCATCCAACTTTCCAATAAATGACTTGCTGGTTCATCAAGATAATCGTTTAAAAGATTTTTATTGCGATGAATGAGTGTTGTCTGAATTCCTCTTTCTTGGGCAATCCGAGCAACTTCAACTCCGGTCATTCCACCACCAATTACTGCAATATTTTTGGCTGTTTTCAGAAATTCATCTGTTTTTATTGCATCATCCATACTTTTTAAAAAGTAAAGTTTGCTTTTTTTATCAAAAGGAACAGAGGTCATTGCCGGATAAGAACCCGTAGCAAAAATCAATTTATCATAGAGAGCGAGTTTCGTCTTTTTGGAATTGACTCTCCGATAAAATAGCCGTTTATTTTTGGTATCAATCTCTTCAACCACCGTTTCCATTTGCATGTTTAAACCAGCAGCTTTTAGTTCTTCTACCGAAGAATAACTAGATTGATTAAGGACAGATTTTTGACCCGCCAGATAAGAAATAATTCCTTGAGAAACAAAAGAAACCTGATTACGCTTATCATAAAGCGTAATTTCGGCTTCTGGGTATTCTTCAAGCGCCCGTAATCCGGCACAAATTCCGGCGTGGGAGCTTCCAACAATAACAATTTTCATAGTAAATCTCTTTTATTATTTACTTAAAATTTCAATGGTATTGACAAGTTCATCTTTATTAATTTCAACAACTTCACCTGTCGCACGAATTTTAACTTCAACAACACCCTCAGCAGCTTTTTTACCGATTGTCACACGAACTGGCAAACCAATCAAATCGCTGTCAGCAAATTTAACACCTGCACGTTCATTACGGTCATCTACTAAGACTTGATAACCTTTGCCACGCAATTTTTCTTCAAGTTCAGAAGTCAATTCCATTGCTGCTTCATCTTTAACATTAACTGGAACAAGATGAATATCAAATGGTGCTAATTCTTTAGGGAAATTAATTGACCAGCTAAATTTAAATTCTTCTCTTGGTGTTTTTTCAACATAGATACGAGCAAATTGTTCCAAAATAGCTGAAAGCAAACGACTTACACCGATTCCGTAACAACCCATGAGCATTGGAATTGAACGACCATTTGCATCAAGAATAGTGGCATTCATTGCTTCTGTATAGCGGGTACCTAATTTAAAGATATGTCCAATTTCGATACCACGCGCAAATTTCAAAGTTCCACGGCCATCTGGTGAAATTTCACCTTCATTAACTGTACGTAAATCAACAAACTCTTCAACTTCAAAATCACGGCCAAAGTTAGCATTTTTATAATGGAAACCATCAACGTTAGCTCCAACCACAGCATTTTTAATTTGTTCAACTTTGCGGTCAGCAATAATCTTGACATTTTCAAGTCCGATTGGTCCAAGTGAACCAAAATGTGCTCCAAATTTTTCTTCAACTTCTGCTTCACTGGCAGCTTCAATAAATGATGCTCCAAGATAATTGGTCAATTTGACTTCGTTGAGTTGGTCATTACCATTTAACAAAATAACCACTAATTCATCATCTGCGTGATAAACCAATGTTTTAACTGTTTGTTCTTCATCAATTTCAAGGAATTTTGAAACTTCATCAATTGTTTTAGCACCTGGTGTCGCTACTTTTTCAAGTTCAAGTTCTTCAGTATAAGCTACATTTGGTTCAAATTGACTTGTTGCCATTTCAATATTTGCCGCATAATCACCACCTTCAGCGTAGACAATTGTATCTTCACCAGCAATCAACCATTTGCCAAGTTCTTCTTTGATTTCTGAAAGGACAGAATCTGGAATTTCTTCGATTGATGTAATATTCTTACTCAAAACGATCCATTTTTCAAGATTAATTCGGTCATCTGTAATGGCAATAAATTCTTGACTATCTTTACCACCCATTGCTCCAGCATCGGCAATAATTGGTTTAAAGTTTAAGCCAGCACGTTCAAAGATTTTTTCGTAGGCTTTTTTGTAATCATTATAAGTCTCGTCCAATGAATCTTGGTCAGCATGGTAGCTATAACCATCTTTCATCAAGAACTCACGACCGCGCAATAGTCCATAACGTGGACGTTTTTCATCACGGAATTTTGGAGCAATTTGGTAAACATTAAGTGGTAATTTTTTATAAGAAGTAATTTCATCACGGACAAGAGAAGTCATTGTTTCTTCATGTGTTGGTCCTAAAATAAAATCAGAATTATCACGGTTTTTTAATTTATATAAATCTTCACCGTATGTATCATAACGGCCAGATTCACGCCAAAGGTCAGCTGTCAAAAGACTTGGGGCAAGAAGTTCTACTGCACCAATTTCGTCAAACTCTTCACGCATGATATTTTTCAACTTTTCAAGTACGCGGTTTGCTAATGGCAAGTAAGCATAAATTCCTGCTGAAACTTGACGAACATATCCTGCGCGCATAAGTAAAGCATGGCTGATAACCTGGGCATCAGAAGGCATTTCCCGAAGGGTTGGTATAAGCATTTTTGATTGTTTCATAATTTTAAAATTTCCTTTATGAGTTTGGTTCAGCTTCTTTCCTTTTGAAATAGAAGACGAATAGATATATTAATTTACAAAGGCTCGGAGAATATCATTCCATGTTACTGCTACAAAGAGCACAAGCATGAAGACAACTCCTACCATTGTGATGATTGATTCCTTTTCTTGTGAGAGTGCTTTGCCACGAATTGCTTCAATAATATTTAGGACAATTTTTCCACCATCAAGTACTGGAATAGGAAAAAGATTGACAATCCCTAAATTAATTGAAAGCATAGCTAAAAGATTAATAATCGTCGGCAAACCTGCTCTCGCGGCTTGGCCACTGAGTTGATAAATAGCAACTGGACCACCAAGTTTATCAAGACTCGGTCGTGCAATCAAACTTCCTAAAGCTTTAAAGATTGCTGTAGCTGATTGGCCTGCTTGAACAAAGCCACCTGTAATCTTATCAAAGAAACCTGTTTTCATTGATTGCATAATGCCAACACGGTAACTTCCGTCCATTTTTTTAGGTGTAACTGATAAGGTTTCCGATTTGCCTGAACGGCTAACTTCAAGTTTTAATTCTTTTCCTTTAGAACCTGAAATTTCAGTAACAACATTGTTCCAATCTGCCGTTTTAGTTCCATTGACTGCTTCAATTTTATCACCAGCTTTTAAGCCTGCATTGTAAGCGGGTGTTCCTTTTTCAACTTGGCCAATAGCATTAGTAGTTGAAGGAACGCCTCCTTGAACAAAGGTTAGAACGATAAAAGCGATGATTCCTAAAATAAAGTTATTCAAAGGACCACCGAAGTTTGTCAACATTTTATGAAAGACACCGGCTGATTGATATTGAACATCGAGTGGTGCAATCCGAACTTCTGTTCCATCTTCTTCAATGATTGTTGCATCATGATCAACAGAATAACGTTTGATTTCCCCAAAAACTTCTCCTTCAATGAAAAGTTCTTTTTCAAAATCATATTCAGTAATCAACATTGGAATTGCTTCTTCTAATTCAACATGTTCTGACAGATTAATTCTTCTGACGATATTACTGACAGAATTTTCAGCTTCTGGATTTACTACTTCAGATTTACTGACAACAAGACTTGCAGCTTGTCCTTTTTTGATTTCAGTCTTGTCATCACCCCAACCAGCCAAACGAACATAGCCACCGAGTGGAAGAATTCTTATCGTGTAAAGTGTCCCATCTTTTGCTTGGTGAGCAAAAATTTTCGGGCCCATTCCAACGGCATATTCACGCACTAAAATTCCTGAACGTTTTGCCCACCAAAGATGGCCATATTCATGGATAGCGACAATAATACCAAAGATAATAATAAAAGTAATCAGTGTTTCTATCAATCGACTTCCTCCTTAAAATTAGAATAGTCCAAGTAGATGCATAATCGGGAAAACAAAAATCAAATTGTCAAAGCGGTCAAGAATTCCACCATGACCTGGTAAAATTTTACCTGAATCTTTTACGCCAAAATGACGTTTAATACTTGATTCCACAAGGTCACCAATCTGACCAACCACTGAAAAGATAATTGTAAAGATAACAAGTTTCACAAAGCCAATTTGCGGCAATTCCTTAGTAAATAAGAAATACATGACTAAGGCAACAACAACGGCTGAAACAATTCCTCCAACTGAACCGACCACTGTTTTATTTGGTGAAACAGATGGCAAAAGTTTTTGTGGAAAGCGGTCTTTAAGCGAGCGGCCAAAAGCATAGGCCCCAATATCTGTCGCCCAAACGATAAATAGAGCTAAAAAGACAATATAAACACTTGTTTGACGTGCTGTCAGTAAATTTTGAAAACCAATCCCTACATAGAAAGCCGAAAGAAAAGGAAAACCAACATCAACAAAAGAATATTTCCCGTTTGAAAGGACCATTCCTGTTAACATCATGAATAAAAAGAGTGTAAAGAGCATCACTCCCCCGTCAGCATTTAGACCTAACCAATGTTTACCGACTGGCAAAGCAAGTGACAAAGCAGCTAAAGTCGCTAAAATTCCTTCAAATGAAAAAACTTGTAATTTATACATTCTAAATAGCTCTTGCATTGCAATAATAACAAGCAAAGCAACTAAAATTTGAAAGTAAGCTCCTCCAAGAAGCAAGAGGGCTAAAAAGATTCCTCCCGCAACCACTCCTGTGATAATTCGTTGCATCATTATTTGACTCCTCCATATCTGCGGTCACGCTTTTGAAAAGCAGAAATAGCTTTGTCCAATTCTTTATCATCGAAATCTGGCCAAGCAGTTTGCGCAAAATATAATTCACTATAGGCTGACT
>OIZF01001297.1_pt1 | contig 14943 bp, 10 predicted proteins | sample 1588471 | NCBI WGS metagenome assembly OIZF01 (sample SAMN03283279) | human gut metagenome | biome: human-associated habitat; material: feces | host: Homo sapiens | place: Peru | collected 2012
GGCCGATGGTATTGTTGATCTTGTGTGCTCCTGTATGGTTCAGGTCCTCACGCTTCAGATAGAGCTGGCAACCATATTTCTCGCTCATGCGTTTGGCATAATAGAGAGGTGAAGGACGGCCAACATAGTCTCTGAGCAACTGATGATATTCTTTCTTGAACTCCTCGCTCTCAATGATAGGCTTGTAGGCCTGCTGCAGTTCTGTCACACATTTATATAATATCTCTGGCACGTATGCGCCACCGAATTTTCCAAAAAATCCTTTATCGTCAACTTGATACATCGCAATCGAATATTTAATGACAAATGTTAAATGTTAAATGAGAAATGACAAATGACAAATGACAATTGTTGAATGTTAAATGTTAAATTAGGCTTACGCCCTTGAGTCTCAAACGAAACTGATGAATTCTTCACTCTTCACTTAATTCTTCACTCTTCGTTCTTCACTCTTCACTTAATTCTTCACTTACTTCTTGAGTGCCTCGAAAAGCAGGTCGAGCGCCTTATCCGGATCACCCACTTCATTGAGTAATGTCACGAATTTACTTCCGATAATCGCACCGGCTGCATTGTCTTGTGCACTGGTCAGGGTCTGCTTGTTACTGATTCCGAAACCTATCATGCGGGGGTTGCGGAGGTTCATGCTATTGATATGATTGAAATAAGCGAGTTTGGCATCACCAAAACTGCTCTGTGCGCCTGTGATACTGGCTGAACTGACCATATAGATGAAACCATCGGTATGCTCATCGATGAAGCGGATGCGCTCCTCGCTGGTCTCCGGTGTAATCATCATGATGACACGGATGTCATACTTGTCGGCAATCGGCTTCACCACTTTCAGATAGTCATCGAAGGGAAGGTCTGGAATGATGGTGCCACTCACACCGCTCTCCACACAACTCTGGAAGAAAGCCTCGATGCCATAGTGCATGATAGGGTTGAGATAACCCATCAGAACCAATGGCAATTGCACTTCATCCTTGATGGCCTTGAGCTGACCGAAGAGCGCCTTCACGGTCATTCCGTTCTTCAAGGCTTTGGTACCTGCACTCTGGATGACTGGTCCGTCAGCCAAAGGGTCACTGAAAGGAATGCCCACCTCGATCATATCGATGCCATGGCGTTCCATCGATTTGATGACAGCACCTGTGCCCTCGAAGGTTGGGCAACCGGCACAGAAATACAAGCTCAGAAGCTTGCGGTCTTTATTGTTTGCAAATAACGCATTTATCTTATTCATTTTTTTGTTTTTTTACCTTTAAGAGCAAGAATGCTCTTTTTACCTTTTTACTTTTTTTACCTTTTTACTTTTTTTACCTTTTTACTTTTAAAAGGAATTTCCTGAGTTTCTCTACATCTTTCAGAGCAGGTTCGATTTCAAATTTCGAATTCAAATCGATACCGATACACTTCGGGTGCTGAAAGGCTTTCAGCCGTTCTACATCTTCCGGTCCGATACCGCCACTCAGGAGGAATGGGGTCTCGCCATCGTACTGCTGCAGAACTTGCCAATCAAACTGCTCACCACTTCCACCGACCGTCTTACATTTGGTGTCGAAAAGGAAGAGGTCAACAGCGCCTGCATACTCCTTATATTTCTGGATATCCTCGGCTGAGCTTACGCTGATAGCCTTGATGATCCTGATATTGGGTTTGATGTCGGGATCGATGGTAGCACGGAGATTCTCGATGGTTTCACGAGGTTCATTACCATGCAACTGGATGTAGTCGAGACGGTAATTATAGACACGTGTCACGATGTTCTGGGGCATATCATCCACAAAGACTCCCACCCTTGCCGGTTGCTTTTGAGTCTCAGCAGTCTTACGCGCCATCGCAAGTTCGATACGCTCTTCCGAGTAGTCTGGTATAATGCCAGCCTTGCTGCTGATCATCTGCACAAACCGCGGTGACTTCGGATAGAAGATGAATCCTATCATATCAACCCCGAGTTGGGATACTTCGCGAATGTTATCGGCATCGCGCATACCACACACCTTAACCAACATTTTATCTGTATTCATTTCTCTTTCTTTTTTCTCGTTAGTATTTTCATCTGAACGCATCATTGATTTCCAGTTGCTTCAGAAAATCCGCAAGTCCTTGTCCCGGGTCAGCCTGTTTCATAAACTGCTCTCCCATCAGGAAGCCACGGAAACCGCCTTTCTCACGGAGCCTTTTGACAACTTCCGGATTGGAGATACCGCTTTCGCTGACTCTGCACACATCCTTCGGCAACTGCTCTGCCAGGCGGAAACTGTTTTCCACATCGGTAACAAACGTACCGAGATTGCGATTGTTGATGCCATACATATCAGGTTCGAGTTCTGCATATTCGAAATCCCGGTCGTTGTGCATCTCCAAGAGTACTTCCATTCCGAGTTGGTGCGCCATATCAAGAAGACGCTTACATTCCTCTTTCGTCAGACAGGCAGCTATCAGGAGTACGGCAGAAGCACCGCAATATCTTGCCTGTAGGAGTTGGTATTCCTCGATAACGAAGTTCTTATATAATATAGGTATGTGAACCCCCACGTGGCGAGCCTCCTGTATAAACTCATCATAACCGCCGAAGTAGTCGATATCGGTAAGGATGCTGAGAGCAGAAGCTCCATTCTCCTGATAAGCCAACGGGATGATACTTGCCTTACCCTCCTCCTTGATCCATCCCTTGGACGGCGACTTTCTCTTAAACTCAGCGATGATGCCCGTAGAAGACTCCATCAGTGCCTTGCGCATGCTGCCTCCAGGTACCTGTCCGTCATCCGCCTGCATCTTCTGTTCCGTCAGGGAAATCATCTGCCGAGGTTGGATGAAGCGCTTGCGCTGTTCTATCTCGATTCGCTTATGAGCGACAATTTCTTCTAAAATATCAGCCATATCCTACCTTTTTACTTTTAAGAGCAAGAATGCTCTTTTTACTTTTTTACCTTTTTTACCTTTAAGAGCAAGAATGCTCTTTTTACCTTTTTACTTTTTTACCTTTTTACCTTTAAAAAAGCCTTTAACTATTCAGTTCTACAAATTTTTTGAATGTAGCGAGTGCCTTGCCACTATCGATGCTCTCTCGTGCAATCTCCACGCATTCCTCAATACTCTTCTTTCCCTTCTCCATAACCTGAATACCGAAGGCGGCATTGGCAAGTACGATATTTTTTTGAGCAGGCAATGCACGGTTCTCAAGTACAGCATCGAAGATGTCCTTTGCCTCTTCCTCTGTAGCACCACCTCTTACTTCCTCAGGTTTAGCAATTTCAAAACCAAGATCCTGTGGCTTGAAGATGCGCTCATAATGATTGGTCGTTACCTTGAAATCACTGGTCAGGGAAATCTCATCATAGCCGTCGATGCTGTTTACAATACCATAGTCGATACCTAACTTCTGGTAAACCTGATTATAGAGTCGCATCTGATCCAGGTTGGCAACACCGAGCAACTGGCATTTAGGCTGACTTGGATTGACTAACGGACCGAGGAGATTAAAAACGGTTGGGAATTGGAGTGCCTTACGGATAGGACCCACAAACTTCATTGCCTTGGCAAAGAGTTGGGCATGGAGATAAACGATACCCGCCTCGTTGATAGAGCGGTTCAACTTATCCAAATCATCAGTAAACTGCACACCATGGTTTTTGATGACATTCGAAGCACCGCTCACAGAAGTAGCCGCATAATTACCATGCTTGGCAACCTTATAACCAGCACCAGCAATCACGAAGCAAGCGGTAGTAGAAATATTGAAAGTATTCTTGCGGTCGCCACCTGTACCCACCACATCAATGTATCGGTCGCAATCTAAGATGGCAGGAACACCGGTAGCCAAGATACCATCACGGAAACCCAACAGCTCATCTACGGTAACGCCTCGCATCTGCAAACCAGTAAGCAAAGCGGTAATCTGCTCCTCAGGGAACTCACTCTTGGTGATACCCACGATGATATTCTTGGTTTCCTCACGGGAAAGTTCCTCGTGATTCAACATTCTGTTCAAAATGTCCTTCATTTCCATAATTTATTCTCCTATATTTTATTTTTTTATTTTCTATTCCCAATCCCCCATTCCTGAGGTAAAAATATGAAAAAAGGCCTGTCGTAAGTACGGCAGGCCTAAGTTATATCATGGATTCATATCCACGCACGGCTTATCGTCTCACGACTTTTTAAATCTTGAGATACGCCACCACCATGCTGTTGAAGATACGAATGTTGTCATCATATTGTTTATTTTTTAATTCAATTGCAAAAGTACACTTTTTCTATTAAACTACAAACTTTTTGGCGAAAAATTTTAGAATTTAACAGAAATAAGTAATTAAAAGCTACTTTTGGGGGTAAAATCAAGTGTTTAGAGGCACTATACATTATTATATATAATAAGGCAAGAGTCATGTTGATGAGAAAAAAAGATATTTCAAATGTAATAAAGTAGAAAACCTTACGTTATACTAATAAAGATGAAGAAGCAAACTGAATCTTAGTATCATTATATTAACTATCATAACAGTAACGCCTATGAAGCAAGTTTTTACTTCCGAAGAAATGAGACCATCCAAAAGGACGATCAGCATTATCAAACAGATAGCATACACCTATCGAACGATCAAGAGGAATGGTAAGTACGAGGTGTACTGTCTTAACTAACGAACTCAAAATATGAAGACATTGGTATCACCATCTTTGCTTTCAGCCAATTTTCTGGATCTGAGAAGCGAAGTTGAAATGATCAATCAGAGTGAAGCCGACTGGCTCCACATGGACATCATGGATGGGGTATTCGTGCCCAATATCTCTTTTGGTTTTCCTGTTCTTGAAGCCGTAGCCAAGGTTTGCAAGAAACCTCTTGATGTGCATTTCATGATAGCACATCCGGAAGAATACATCGAGCAGACTGCCAAGACGGGTGCCATGATGATGAATGTACATTATGAAGCATGTACCCACCTGCACCGTACCATCCAGCAGATTCATGCAGCTGGCATGAAAGCGGGTGTCACGCTGAATCCATCTACTCCAGTCTGCGTACTGGAAGATATCATCTGCGATGTAGATATGGTACTGCTGATGAGTGTAAATCCTGGGTTCGGAGGGCAGAAGTTTATCGAGAACACCATCAAGAAGGTGGAAAGACTGAGAAAACTCATCAAGGAATCACACTCCAACGCCCTCATCGAAGTGGATGGTGGTGTACAGGCAGAAACTGCCCCACGCCTGGCAAAGGCTGGAGTCAACGTACTGGTAAGTGGAAGCTACGTGTTTAAGAGCACAGATCCTATTTCCACCATCCATGCCCTTAAAGAATTGAAACAGCCAGAGGATTAAACCTCCGGAAATAACATATCCAATACTAGTCTAACTGAAGATATACGTCATGCTTCTTAGCCATTCTGCGAAGATTGAGAAGAGCATAGCGCATTCTTCCAAGACTGGTATTGATACTTACACCTGTAGCCTCAGCGATTTCCTTGAATGAGAGTTGCTGATAGTAGCGCATATACACTACTTCACGCTGTAAAATAGGCAACTGATCCATCATCTTTCTGACATCTGAAAGAACCTGGATATTAATCAAATTAACTTCTGCATTTGTTTCCAACAAATCTTCACCACTGATATTAGACAGATCATTGTCGTCATTCGATTCAACGACATACTTATAGCGCTGACCACGATACATATCCATCAAGACGTTATGGGCAATACGCATCAACCAACCTCCGAATTTTCCGTTTGCAGAATATTCGTGGTTCTGAAGTTTGCTTACCACCTTCAAAAACGTTTCCTGGAAGATATCATTAGCCACCTCTTGATCACGCACAAAGAACATGATGTATGTAAACAACTTCACTTCATTGCGTGAAAGCAGTAAGTCAAAGGCACGATTGTTACCTTCGACATAAAGAAGGGCCAACTCCTCGTCGGTCAAATCTTGTAGATTTCTCATTTCTTAATCCTCTTATTTTTAATTAAGTAAATGTCTAATCAATAGGCTATTTTATTTAAGAATTGCACAATATAAGTTAATTATCGTTGGCAAAGATAATAAATTTCTGAGAAACCACCAAAATTTTAACATAAAAAAAGGTTGGTTACAGGACGTAGCCAACCAGAAATGAATACTTTGAAGCAAACGTCTTCAAAGTATTACGGGTGCAAATATACGTCTTTTTCCGATTATCACCAAACTTTTTTAAGGCAAAATCACTTTTTTAACATTGTGTGCGTGTACATTACAAAATAAAATCGTATCTTTGCAGTATCTTTATAAAAGATAAGGTTCTAAACCAAGCTAAATCAAAATTTAATATAAATCTACAAACAGAACAACAAGCATGAGACACTTAAAAACGTTGCTGCTTGCCTTACTTATCTTCCCTACCCTCGCTTTTGCATCAGGATGGAACGACCAGGAGTACAAGCAGATCGAACAAAGTATTCTAAAGCCTCAACTTCATGAGCGCCAGTTTGTCATCTCTTCTTTTGGTGCCAAGACCAATGCGTCTGCAGCCCAAAACCAGAAGGCTATCAACCGACTCATCTCTCTGGTATCCAGAAAAGGTGGCGGTAAGGTAATTGTACCGAAAGGAACCTGGAACACAGGGGCCATCGAAATGAAAAGTCATGTCAACCTCGTTCTCGAGGAAGGTGCGACGCTGAAATTCGCTTTCGATACCAATCTCTATCCACTCGTCCGTACCTCTTGGGAAGGTCTGGCTTGCTGGAACTATTCTCCATGCATCTATGGCTACAAGGTGACAGACATCGCCATCACGGGTAAGGGTACCATCGATGGTGGTGGTAACAACGAGACCTGGTGGCCAATGAACGGCAATCCTCGTTTCGGCTATCAGGAAGGCGTTACCAAAGAAGCACAGCGACTCGGCTCACGTGCCAAATTGCTGAAACAGGCTGAAGACGGTGTGCCTTTCGACGAAAGAAAATTTGGTAAGGGACAAGGGCTGCGCCCACAGCTCGTCAACTTCGTACGTTCTGAGCGCATCCTCATCCAGGGTGTCAAGATGCTCAACTCTCCTTTCTGGGTTATCCATCCACTGCTCTCCAAGAACATCACCGTAGATGGTGTGACCATCTGGAATGAAGGTCCTAATGGTGACGGATGCGACCCTGAGGCTTGCGAGAATGTGCTCATCCAGAACTGTATCTTCCATACCGGCGACGACTGTATCGCCATCAAGAGCGGACGCAACAATGATGGTCGTCTCTGGAACCAACCTTCCAAAAACATCATCATCCGCAACTGTAAGATGGAAGATGGACATGGCGGTGTGGTTATCGGAAGTGAAATCTCTGGCGGATGCGAGAATGTATATGCCGAAGATTGCGAAATGGACTCTCCTCACCTCGACCGTATTCTGCGCATCAAGACCAACAACTGCCGCGGTGGTGTCATCAAGAACATCAACATGCGCAACGTCACTGTGGGGCAATGTAAGGAAGCTGTCGTAAAGATCAACCTCGATTACGAGCCAAAGGAGATCTGCTATCGCGGTTTTGAACCAAGCGTATCTCAGGTGTATGTGGAAAACGTAACCTGCAAGAAGAGCAACTATGGTGTGCTCATCGTTGGTCGCGACCAGGTAGAGAACGTAACTGATATCACCGTCAAGAACTGTAAGTTTGATGGCGTCATCAAACAGCCTGTCAAGATTACCGGCAAGACCCGTGATGTGAAGTTCGACAATCTCATCATCAACGGTTCCCTCGTTCTCAACAAGGAAGACCGTCCATATCAGACATACAGCGAGTGGCTTACCCATAGCGAGATGAGCCGTGTGGCTCATCCATACCTGCTCGATTTCAGCAGCAAACCTAAGTGGAGCTATGTGATGGGCATCGAGATGGAAGGTATGCTCGACACCTATTTATATTATAAGGACAACAAGAGCACTTTCAAGGGCAAGGATGCTGAAGCCAACAATGAGGCTATCCTCAACTACCTGAAGGAATACCCTGCCAAGATGATTGACGAACAGGGCAATATCACTGGGTACAAGTACGAGGATTTCAATCTCGACAATGTGCGCACGGCGAAATTCATCCTCCGTATGCACAACCTCTTCCCTTCTGAGGGTACCGACAAGGCACTGAAGACACTATTCAAGCAGTTGCAGAAGCAACCTCGTACCAAGGAAGGTGTTTATTGGCACAAAGCTATCTATGCCAACCAGGTTTGGCTCGACGGTATCTTTATGGGCTTGCCTTTCTACTGCAACTATGCGGTGCAGACCATGAAACCAAAGAAGGCAAAGAAATACCTTGATGATGCCGTTGACCAGATGATCAAGACTGACAAGCGTACATACGATGAGAAGACTCAGCTCTGGAAACATGCTTGGGATGAGACGCATCAGCAGTTCTGGGCTGACAAGGAAAATGGAAAGAGCCAGCATACCTGGGCAAGAGCCTTGGGATGGTATGTGATGGCAATGACCGAATGTCTCGATGCAATGCCAGAGGACTATGCCCGCCGTGGTGAAGTGATCGAACTGCTCAACAAGGCGATGGCAAGTGTCGTGAAGTATCAGGATAAGAAAACCGGTGTATGGTATGATGTGATGGACGTAAAGGATCCTCGCAACTATCTGGAGAGTACTGCCAGCAGCATGTTTGCCTATGTACTCCTGAAAGGTTATCGCAAGGGTTACCTCTCAGAACAATATCGTGATGCCGGCATCAAGGCTTACAAGGGAATCTTGAAGGAATTCATCCAGGTGAACCCTGACAAGACCATCAGTCTGACCAAGTGCTGCAGTGTAAGCGGTCTCGGTCCTGGCGATGGTCCATACGTAAAGAAGCCAAACTATAAGCGTGACGGAAGCTTTGAATATTACATGAGCGAACCAATCCGTGACAATGACCCTAAGGGTGTAGGCCCATTTATCTGGGCAAGTTTGGAGATGGAACAGCAGGGTCTAAAGGCAGAATAACTTGCTGATATAGAGCTACCTGAACGCACAGGAGAGTTGTAATACACAGAAAATTTAGAAAATACTGAGGTGGAAAAGGACTTATTAATGTTCTTTTCCACCTTTTTTTGTGCTTTTTGGTATATTCATCAAATTTTAATACGTTTTTTGAAACAACCAATTCATATTTTTACTATCTTTGCATTGTGTATAGGAATACACCCCATTCGATGTTCTTACACGGCACCATGTGGGTGTTAGGACTTTCACAAGAGATAATCAACTATATTACTAATTTTAAATCTTAAAGTTTATGAAGAATTATTTACGCTATGCATTTATCGCCGTATTGGCATTTATCTGCAATGTCAGTTTTGGACAAACTCTTTTTGATTTCGACAAAGATTACAAGACTTTGTTCCCTACTCTGTCAGGTGTTTCATCAAGCACTTCTCATGATGGAGATTTCAAGGAAGCAACAACTTGTACTGTTGATGGCATTAAGGTAACAATCTCTAAGAAGACATCTGGTAGTAACGAAAATCGTATTTGGGCATCATCACCTCGTCTTCGTATGTACTCTGGTACAATGACAATAGAGGCACCTGAAGGTAAGAAGATAAGCAATATTTCTTTTGAGCAGAGTAAGTGGGCTGCAAAAAACAAATCAGATGTTGGTACACTCACTGAAGGAAAGTGGAAAGGAGATGCTAACAAAGTGGTTATCACTATTGCCGCCAACACGCAGTTAAAGAGTCTCACAGTAACTTTAGCAGGAACAGTTATAACCTATAAAGATGTTCCAAGCGTAAAGGACCTGCTGACTAACTATACTTCTGCCACTACGAACTTGAATCTCAAGTTAACTAACGCAAAGGTAATATACGTCAACGTATATGGAAAAACAACTAACACATACGTTCGCGAGGGAGATGCAGCTATAGAGTTGAGAACTTTAGGTTTCGATATGCCTTTAAATAGCACTATTAGTGGTACTGTAAAGGTTGACTTAGATTATAGCTACGGCGTACCATACCTCAAAGCCAACGATGCTACTAACGACGAGAGTCTCAACATTCAGGAAAGCACAGAGGAGGCACAGCCAATTGTTGCAACTGTTGCAGACCTCAATGCAAAAAAATACATGAACGACCTTGTCATCGTAAAGGATGTAAAGTTGAGCACAGAAAAAGTTACATCAGGTACATCTACCCGCACCAATTACTACATCAATGATGGTGATGCCAAGGTTCAGCTCTACGACAAGTTCCAGGTAAGCGACCTCACTACCCTAACTGATGGTGAAACTTACACCGTACAAGGACTCTTCGGACAAATCTTCAACAATGTACCTGAGATTTTGATGACCAAGAAGGTTAAAGAAACTACAGGCATTACCAACATCACAACCGATGCAGCTGACGCTAATGCTCCTGCTTACAACCTCGCTGGTCAGAAGGTAGGTAAGGAATACAAGGGTGTCGTTATTAAGGCTGGCAAGAAGTTTATCCAGAAGTAAAAGTAAACAAAATAATCTGATAGGATACAATTCCATTTATCAGATTCCCTAACATTAAATCCCAGTTTTACGTCGTTACAGACGAGAAACTGGGATTTTTTTATTCTCTACATTCAATCACTACCATTCACACACTTCATCATAACACTTCACTCTCTCATCTCTTGATCTGATCATTCTATGTAAACAAAATCTCCCTATTAACTATATCCTGTGTCGAAGCCAAATCTTTCTTCCCTGCCCAAGGAAAATTTATTGCGTGGGCAAGGAGAAATTATTGCTTGCCCACGCAAAAATGAAAGTGGGGTAAGGGTTGGAAAAACTGAACCACTTGAAGAAAACTCATTTTGTCATAAAAATATATAAAAGGAAAAGAAAACTACACTTATTACATATTTTATGCTTAACTTTGTCAAGATATTAGTTTCAAAACAAATGATCAGATAAAAAGAATCTAACAAAATAACATACTGAAACAAATGAAACAGAAAGTTTTTACACTATTGGCAGCTTCGCTCATCAGCGCAGCATCCATGGCGCAAGCCCCTGCCTTTCCAGGAGCCGAAGGTCACGGAAGATACGTAACGGGTGGTAGAGGCGGCAAAATCGTACACGTAACGAATCTCAATGACAGCGGAACCGGCTCTTTCAGAGAGGCAGTCAAGTCGGGCAATAAGATCATCGTCTTCGATGTAGCGGGAGTGATTGCGCTGAAGTCTGACCTTAAATTCGCAGACAATATCACGATTCTTGGACAGACTGCCCCTTCGCCAGGCATCACCCTGCGCTATTATACGGTTCAACCGGGTAGCAACAACATCATCCGTTTCATTCGCATTCGCCGTGGACAGGAGAAAGACATCAACGACGGAGCTGATGCTTCATGGCAGCGCAACAAGACCGGCATCATCTACGACCACTGCTCCTTCAGCTGGAGTATCGACGAGGTGGCTTCGTTCTATGACAACAACAACTTCACCATGCAGTGGTGTACTGTAGCCGAAAGCCTCACCAACCCTGGTCACTCCAAGGGTGCTCATGGCTATGGCGGTATCTGGGGCGGTAAGTTGGCAAGCTTCCATCATAACTTTGTAGCTCATCTCATGAACCGTGGTCCTCGATTCAATGGTGCCCGATATGGATGGACAGGCTATACTTCCAACAAGGAATACAGCACCTACAAATGGCAGAACGCCGTGCAGGCAGAGAACGTCGATTTCCGCAACTGCGTGATGTATAATGCACAAGGAACTTGCTATGGCGGTCCTGGTGGTGGACAGATCAATATCGTTAACAACTACTACAAGGCTGGTCCCAGCCATAGTTTGAAAGGTACAACTCTGAATGGACTCAAAGTAGATGTGAGCACAGGTAAAGAGCGAGGAAGCCAAGACCGTATCACACTTGTTACACTTTCTACACAGAGTAACTCCGACAAAAATCATCCAGAATTATACGACATGACCAGTCGTTATTACATTAATGGTAATACGACCGAGACCACCAAAGGCTCAAAAACTACTAACAAAGACTGGAAAGGTGTCAGCTATGACAAGGGCGTTCCAAGCCTGAACGGCGAATACTATAGTCCGGACGCCAACAACTACTATGGCGATGCAGTGGCTCATACCACCATCAGCGGCAAGTCGTGCGTCAAAATCAAGATGGACGAACCTGCTCCAACAGGACAAGTAACCACCCACTCTGCTGCCGAAGCATACGAAAAGGTTTTAGCCTATGTGGGAGCATCCCTCTATCGCGACGAAATAGATGCTCGATACATGGAAGAAGCCAAGACGGGTACCGCTACTTACAAAGGTAGCATCACCAACTCTCCAGGTATCATCGACAAGGTATCAGATGTAAAAGGATATACGGAAGCGAACTTCGGAACAGGCACACGTCCTGCAGACTTTGATACAGACAAGGATGGCATACCTGATGAATGGGAAAAGGCGAATGGTCTGAATCCAAACGACGCTTCCGATGCCCTCACCTACTCGCTCGACAAAAAGGGTTATTATAAAAATATCGAAGTCTATGCCAACTCTCTGGTAGAGAATATCATGAAGGCAGAAAACCAGGATGCCCTTTCAGGAGTAGATGAGTATTATCCAACTACCGTTTCCACCGGTATTTCTCAGATAGAGAATGACCAGGAAGCAGGCAATAACGCCATCAAATCCATCACTTACTATGCCCTGAATGGGACAAAGTTATCAACTCCCAATAAAGGAGTAAACATCAGAAAGATAGAATTGGCGAATGGGACTATAAAGACTGACAAGGTTATCAAATAGTATAACCTTGTCGGAACAAGACCATATCGCAGAAAAATATCGTTTATCTCGCAAGATAAAACAAAAAAATCCCCTGCCAGCAGATTGCCGACAGGGGGTAACTAAACTATATCCTTAAACCTATGACTAACCTTTTTACGCTTTCAAAAGGAAATTATTTATTAATGAACTTTTTACCATTCTTAATAACAAGCCCCTTAGTATCATTTGAAACTTTCTGACCTAAGAGGTTGAATGTTTCGCCATCCTTAGAAGACTTTGGAGCTTGGATATCTGAAATACCAGTAGTGCCAGAAGTAAACTTAAAGCCAAAGAAACCAAGTTTTGTACCTGCTGCCAATACATAATAGGTACCGCCAGCTGCAACATTTATAGTAATAGTACCATTTGATTTTTTGCCAGTTTCTGGAATGATTGTCTCATTCTTCGCATTAGTTGTCAAAACTTGAGACTCTGTTGCATCAGCAGAAGCTGGGAAATTATAGCCTGCCAAAGCAACCTCTTCAAACTTAGAATTTAAAACGTGTAAACCTTTGTTTGGAGACAACTGAACACCTACGGTCAAAGAACCAGAATTCTTAGTTTCAAATGTGTAAACACAACCTGTTGGAGCAGCACCTGAAACCAACTTACCATTAGCTGCTCCTACTGTGTAAAAACCGAAATCTTCGACTACCCAGTTAGGTGTTTTCTTACCTTTGTTATAAGTATCAATACCATAAGTAAGAGTTACATTGGGAACAGAAGTAATTTTCGAACCACTTGCAGGAGTTTCATTTTCCGCTACTGCATAAGTTCCCTGTGCGTTCACACTTGCTGCCATAGCGACAGCTGCAATAAGAGTAAAGAATTTCTTCATAATCGTTATGTTTTAAGTTTATTAATCTGTAAGTTGTTTGAAATTTAAGTTATTAGCTTATTTTCGTTTGCAAAAGTAACACTTTATATGCTAAAATAGAACAGAAATGTAGAGAAATCTCACGCAAACGATTACGTGCGTTTCACCAGTATCTTACATACATATTACAGATATTTGTTGTATTTTTGCCACGTGAATCTACTTAGGCAACAAGTCGTAGTGGATTCACCATACTTGAAACAAACAAGTAAGACTATACAAGAATAAATATAAAACATTATAAAATTAAACCTAAAAGTAACAAACAATGAAAAGAAATCTACTGAGATTTGGACTATCTCTTATAGTCCTCCTTGTTTCGGTCGTTACAAAAGCAAGTGAAGCAAGCAAACCTGCAGGCAAGACTTTCAACAACGAGGCTGCCAATGTCGTATTTGCTATGAACGACCTCAGTAATGCAAGTGCCAACACAACAGCTCCATCAGATGCTTTCGGTTCCATCGCATTTGATTACGGAGCAAACTTATCTTTGAAAGAAATTCTCGAAATTACCAAGGCGGATGGTACCGCATCAGGTATCAAAGGTCTCAAAATTGGTAATGACTCAGGAAAGAAGGAAACAGAAATCAACTGGTTTGTTCGTCCTGCTGCAGGACTTACTTTCACTCCTACCAAGGTGAGCGGTTATGTAAACCGCTGTGGAACGGACGTAGAAAACGGAATCGTTATCAGTGCCCATAAGGCAAACGGAGAAGTAGTAGCACTGGGCACTTATACCGCTTGGCGCCAAGGCAAGGCTTCTTCTTCTAAAAGTTATGATCAAACCGCTATCCATCAGTTTGAAATCACACTGACTGCAGAGCAGCAGGCAGCCTTGGCTGGTACCGATGGTTTCTATCTGACATCTACAATTGGTGTTGCTTCTGGCAAGCAGGCTGTTTTCGGTCCTGTTACTATCGAAGGAACTGTCAATGGAACACTCGTTGCAGTGAACAAATACAAACTCTCTGTTGTAACCAAACCAGAAGGCATCGCAGACGTTACTGTCTATCCAAAGTCTGATGAATATCAGGAGAACGACGAGGTAACACTGACTGCAGCCGATAAATTCGGTTACAAGTTTGTCAACTGGACCGACAAAAACGGCACAGAGCTTTCTACTGAAAGCAAATTCAAATACACAGTGACAGAAGATCAGACTCTCACTGCCAACTACAAGAAGGTAAACACCTATACGCTCGACGTAAACGTAGAAGGTGGTGCCAAGGACTATATGGTGTCTCTCTCTCCTGCCCCAGAGATGGTAGATGGCAAGAAGATGTATGAGGAAGGTAC
>OIZF01001299.1_pt1 | contig 14918 bp, 9 predicted proteins | sample 1588471 | NCBI WGS metagenome assembly OIZF01 (sample SAMN03283279) | human gut metagenome | biome: human-associated habitat; material: feces | host: Homo sapiens | place: Peru | collected 2012
GCACAACAAAATCTTTGGTGCGAAATTCTTGAGTTTTGAGCGTGCAGCGATAGTACATTGACACACAGCCGATTATGTAGATAAAGAAAGAAGTGTGCAATGAATACACGCATCATAGAGTTGTCATAGAGCCACTTTTACCCTCCAATACCGCCACTGTAATCATGCAATAAAGCCTCTTTTACACTCTGATAGTAGCACTATCGGACTGTAAAAGAGGCTTTATCGTTAAGCATGGGTGCCGTTTGCACAGCAGAACACCGTAAAAACAGCAATCTAAATCTCTATAATCAATTTTTATTTTGTAACAGGTTTTTACTCATATGTACGATATTTGCATGGTGGACATATAAACAATTCTATCGGTTATAAAAATGCTTTAATACAATTCTTAACTATGCATCGGACCATCATTCCGACTATTTTGCGTATCTTTGCAAGATATATCGCTAATAAACTTTAAGCCGAATATTCAACTAAAAACATATTCTGAAATGAAACAACTGTTACTTACTCTCGCCGTGGCAGGCTTGTCACCATGCTTCATCTACGCGGCGCAGACAGCTGAAACAGCCGTGCAACCCACTTTCACAGAGTGGCACGACACGTACGTGAACAACGTAAACCGTTTCCCAATCCGCACTTCATTCTTCGCTTACGAAACTCGCGACGCTGCTCTCAAGGCAGACCGCAAGGCTTCCGCAAACTATCTCTCCATCGAGGGCGACTGGAGATTCAACTGGGTGGCTAATGCCGACCAGCGTCCTACCGACTTCTTCAAGGAAGGATATGACGACTCGAAGTGGAACACCATGAAGGTGCCCGGCATCTGGGAGGTCAACGGATATGGCGATGCGGAATACGTGAACGTAGGATTCGCATGGCGCGGACACTTCAAGGACAACCCGCCTGAAGTGCCCGTGAAGGACAACCACGTGGGATCATACCGCCGTACCATCAACATTCCCGACTCTTGGGACGGTCGTCAGGTGATTGCACATTTCGGAAGCGTAACATCCAACATCTATCTCTGGGTGAACGGCAAGTTCGTAGGTTATGCAGAGGACTCGAAGTCGGCAGCCGAATTTGACATCACCCCATACCTCAAGAAGGGCGACAACCTCTTCGCTTTCCAGACATTCCGCTGGTGCGACGGATCGTACTCGGAGGACCAGGACTTCTGGCGTCTCTCAGGCGTGGCTCGCGACTGCTTCCTCTACTCACGTTCGCAGACAGCCCACATTGACGACGTACGCGTAACGCCGGACCTCGACGCACAGTATAAGAACGGCACACTTGCCGTAAACGTAAAGGGTAAGGGCAATGCCAAATTCGTCATTGACCTCATCGCTCCCGACGGCGACATCGTAAGCCGCAAGATTCTCAACACCACGAAGGTGAAGAAGAAGGCTGGCAAGAAGGTTGCAGAGATAAATGCCACCGTCAAGTTTGACGTGGAGAACCCGCTGAAGTGGACTGCCGAGACTCCGAACCTCTACAAGGTGGTGGTTACTGTGCAGCAGAACGGCAAGGACGTAGAGTCTGTACCCGTACGCACGGGCTTCCGCAAGGTGGAGATAAAGAACCGTCAGATTCTCGTCAACGGTCAGCCGGTGCTCATCAAGGGCGCTAACCGTCACGAAATCGACCCCGACGGAGGATACGTCATCTCACGTGAGCGCATGGTGGAGGACGTTAAGCTCATGAAGCAGTTCAACGTCAATGCTGTCCGCACATGTCACTATCCTGACGATCCTTACTTCTATGACCTTTGCGACGAATATGGTCTGTACGTCTGCGCAGAGGCAAACCAGGAGAGCCACGGCTTCTTCTATGACAAGGACGCCATCATCACCACCCCACTCTTCGCCACACCTATAATGGAACGAAACGTGCACAACGTGCACAACCAGTATAACCATCCGTCGGTAATCTACTGGTCGATGGGTAACGAGACTGCCGACTCGAAGAACTTCTCAGACGTGAAGAAGTGGATTAACGAGTTCGACCCCACCCGTCCCGTACATTGGGAGCGTGCCATCCTCGGCGACAACACCGACATCTACGGCGAGATGTATATTACGCCCGAGGCTGCAGAAAAGTATGCCAAGGATCCGAAATACACCAAGCCGATGATTCATTGCGAGTATGCTCACGCTATGGGCAACTCTTGCGGCGTCATGAAGGACTATTGGGACATCATACGCAAGTATCCTACATATCAGGGCGGCTTTATCTGGGACTTCGTCGACCAGGGACTGAGAGGCAAGGACAAGGACGGCAACATGATTTACAACTACGGCGGCGACTTCAACTCATACGACCCGTCGGACAACAACTTCAACTGCAACGGATTTATCTCGCCGGACCGCAAGCCGAATCCTGAGGCTTACGAGGTTGGCTACGTCTATCAGAACATCTGGACTTCTCCGAAGGACCTCACCGGCGAGAAGAAGGTGAGCGTGTATAACGAGAACTTCTTCCGTGCGCTTGACAACGTATCGCTCTCTTGGGCAATCGTAGCTGACGGCGTGGAGCGTCAGAACGGCACCATCGCTGATCTCTCGAACATCAAGCCGCAGACCTCAGCAGACGTGGTTTTGCCCTATAACCTCAAGGACTATAGTGACGCCAAGGACATCCAGCTCAACGTGGAGTATCGCCTTAAGAAGGACGAGGGACTGCAGAAGGCTGGCGACATCGTGGCTTACCAGCAGCTGCCCATCCGCGAATTCAAGGGCACTGACCTTGCTGTAACAGCCGCAGAGACCAAGGCTGTAAAGCTGACGGACAAGAAGAAGGAAGCCAATGTGACTCTCGCTGCCGAGAACTTCACGCTGGCGTTCGACCGTGCAACGGGCTTCATCACCAAGTATGAGGTGGGAGGAAAGTCATTGCTCGGCAACGGCGGCTCTCTGAAGCCTAACTTCTGGCGTGCCGTGACGGACAACGACATGGGCGCTAACGTCCAGGAGAAGTTCGCTGCATGGCGCGATCCGCAGATGAAGCTCACATCGTTGCAGGTGGACAAGAAGGCCAAGACCGTTACTGCCACTTACAACCTGCCGAAGGTGAAGGCTGATCTGACCATCGCTTACCGCGCTACCGAGAACGGCACGCTCAACGTAACACAGTCGCTGAAGACCACACCGGGAGCTGAAATGCCTGAGATGATGCGCTTCGGTATGGTTATGAACCTGCCTTACGCAATGGACCAGGCAGAATGGTACGGTCGCGGCCCGGTGGAGAACTATTCTGACCGCAAGCTGTCGCAGAACGTCGGCATCTATAAAGCCACAGCAGACCAGCTGTTCTATCCGTACGTTCGTCCGCAGGAGACGGGTACGATGAGCGACCTCAGATGGTGGAACATCAAGGACAACAACGGCTTCGGATTGCGCATCGAGAGCGACGCGCTCTTCTCTGCTTCTGCTCTCCACTACGACCTCTACACACTGGACGAGGGTAAGGAAAAGAATCAGCGCCACTCACAGTCGCTGCCAAAGTCGCAGTACACCAACCTCTTCATCGACCTCGTGCAGGCTGGTGTCGGCGGTGTAGACTCATGGAGCGATTGGGGACGCGCCCGCAAGGGTCATCGTGTGGAATATAAGGACTACACCTTCTCATTCCGCATCTCTCCCAAGACTCTGTACTAAGAACTACGATATAAGTAGATAAACAGAAAAACGGCAATTACGTGAAGCCTTGACTTCGTGTAATTGCCGTTTTTATTATGTCTTGCTTACGCAAGCAATGTTATTTCTTCTCCGTCTTGTCGTCTTCCTTCTTCTCTGGATGGATGATTTTCTTGACGGTTTCGCCGATAGGAAGCTGGTCGAGAACGCCGAGACTCGGCGCTACTGTCTTCACCAACGAGTTGAGGAAGTTGCTTGTTGCGCCGTCGCCACCGTCGAAAACGGTGACGTTGCCGAGCTGCATCTTCTCGAATGCCTTGACCTGCTCGCCTGCAATCTCCTTCCACTGGTCCACCATCTTGTACTGGATGGCGATGGCAGGATTAGATTCGGCAGCCTTCACCATGGCCTGGAAACCGTCAGCCTCAGCAAGGAGCGACATCTTCTTACCCTCTGCCTCAGCCTCAAGCTTCATGCGGATGGCCTTTGCTTCAGCCTCTGCCTGGGCGAGAGTGGCCTTTGCCTTAGCCTCTGCCTCACGTATAACCTTCTCTGCCACGGCGTCAGCCTGAAGTATGGCCTCCTGCTTTGCCACCTCTGCAGGCACAATCTTCTCCGCCTTAAGAGAAGATTCCACCTTCATTGCCTTGGCTTCCTCCACCTCCTTCTGGGCCTTCTCACGTGCCGTCTGTACGGCTGCCTCTGAGCGAGCCGAAGCCTCACCGGCCTCCTTATCGGCATTGGCCTGCGTTACCGAAAGCTGAGCGTTGGAGAGAGCTATTTCCTTCTGAGCCTCATTGCGTCCTATGGCAGCCTTCTTCTTAGCCTCAGCCTGCTTTATCTCCATATCGGAATTAAGCTCTGCTATGCGGCTTTCCTTGGCGGTATTTGCCTGCTCCACATTGATGTTCTTCTCCGCTTCGGCACGAGCCACCTGCGATTCCTTCTCGGCATTAGCCTGAGCCACCTGCGAAACGCGCTCCTTATCGGTCTGAGCCACACTGATTTCCTGCTCCTTACGCGTAGCGGCGATAGCCACTTCCTGGTCCTTGCGGGTTTCAGCCACGCGTGTCTCGCGCTCCTTTATCTGGTTGGCAATCTTGATTGCACCTAACTTCTCCTGCTCCTCGATGTTGGCTTGAGCCTCGTTCTGCGCCTTCGATTCTGCCTCCTTACCAAGGTTTACGATATAGTTGGCGGCGTCGCGGATGTCGCTGATGTTGATGTTCATCAGATACAGACCGAACTTGCGCAGCTCCGTATCAATATTGTCCTTCACCTTTGCAAGGAACTTGTCGCGGTCAGAATTGAGTTCCTCAATGGTCATATCGGCGATTACAAGACGCATCTGACCGTATACCACGTCGGTAATGAGATTCTGCTTGTCGTCCATTGAGAGTCCGAGCATACGCTCTGCGGCGTTCTGCATCACCTCCGGGTCGGTGCCGATGGCTACGGTGATGGTAGTCGGAACGTCCACACGGATGTTCTGGGCAGAGATGGCGCCCGTAAGCTTACAGTCTATCTGCATCGGCTTCATCGAAAGGAAGTCGTAGCCCTGGATGATAGGCCACACGAAAGCAGCGCCACCATGATAGAGTTTGGCGGATTTTGTGCCGCCGGTCTTACCGTAAACGACGAGCACCTCGTCCGATTTACACTTACGATAGCGCGATAACACGCCAATTATGCCAAGCAGTACCACCACTACGAGCACCGCGGCAAGAATAAGAACGTTTGTTTCCATGTTATAGAAATAATGTATTTAAGAATTATGTATTATCTTATCGTGTCAACCTATGAAGTACTTGTTGTCCCTGTATTCCTTTACCGTAACCACCTCGTCGGTCTTATAGTCAGTACGTCCCGACTCAGACACCACGTCAAGTTCGCGTTCGGCTCCGTCACGAAGGACGAAGACAGTATAGCGTCCGTCGCCCTGATTGATGTAGATGCGCCCTGCCCTACCCACTATGCTCACGGGCGGTTCGGGCTTGCGCAGGTTCTGAAGGCGGAAAGCAAGCATGTAGGTATAGAACAGCACCAGCATAAACACCATTCCTACCACCACAGCCAATGCGTACGTATACCATGCGTCGCCGACGAACAGCACCTTTGTCCATCCGAAGCCGATAAGAAAGTGGATAAGACCCTTGAAGGAGAACAGACTGCCAAGGTCGAAGTCGACGTTTGTGTCGCCGTCAACGTCGATGTCAAGCCCCCCGAAGAAGATGGAAATGACAAACTGAAGGAGGAATATTCCCGTAGACACAAGTGCCAAGAGCATGAATATTTCGGATGTTGCCATAAGGTTGTAAGGTTTTAGTTTTATTAATATAGCAAATTTACATAATTAATCCGATATACGTAACAAATAAAAGATAAATTTAAGAAAAACATATCTGACATTCAAGTATTTTGTGTAAGTTTGCAAAGTAAAGTCTTAACTCAACATTTAGCGATATGAATTCATTGAAAGATAGATGCATACGATTTGACTGGGCCATTAAGCGACTGTTGCGTCAGAAGGCCAACTTCGACGTGCTGGAGGGTTTTCTTACCGTCTTCCTCAACGAAAAGGTAAAAATAATGGAGATTCTCGAAAGCGAAGGCAATCAAGTATCTGCCGACGACAAGTTCAACCGCGTGGATATCAAAGCCAAAAACTCGAAGGGAGAGATAATCATTGTGGAGGTGCAGAATACGAGCGAGCTATATTATCTCGAACGTATCCTCTACGGTGTGGCTAAAGCAATAACCGAACACATAAAGCTCGGCAATACTTATCAGGAGGTGAAGAAGGTCTACTCCATCAGCATTCTCTACTTCGACCTCGGTCGTGGCTCCGATTATCTGTACATCGGACAGAACAATTTCGTGGGTGTCCATACCAAAGACCACCTTGTCATCAGCACTAAAGAGGAGGGTGTCATCAAGCCTAAATACCCGGCAGAGATATTCCCCACATACTATCTCGTGCGTGTGAACAACTTCAATGAAGTGGCAAAGTCGCCGCTTGAAGAATGGATGCGTTATCTCAAGGAAGGAGTGATTAACGAAAAGACCACAGCCCCGGGTCTGCGCGAAGCACGCGAGAAACTCCAATACTACTCTATGAGCGACGCCGAACGCTACGCATACGACGAGCATGTCAATGCCGTAATGATTCAGAACGACGTGCTCGGAAATGCCCGTGCAGAGGGACGAGCCGAAGGACGTGCAGAAGGCGAGCATAACAAGGCTATGGATATAGCCAAAAATCTGAAGAAGATTGGTATACCGGTTGAGCAGATAATCAATGCAACGGGATTGACCAAAGACGAAATCGACGCTATAATGTAAGCGTAACAATACAAGAGGGTGTACATTCCGTGTTACTTTGCTTTTATTTCCTGCAAAGAAAACATGGAATGCACACCCTCTTAAGCTTTTATTATTCTATCTATTTGCTTTTCTTATTCCACCAAATCCTTCTTGGGCAATACCAGATTGAGTATTACGGCGAGGAGGAACACAACTGCTACGCAGTTTTCGGCGAAGACGGTGCGGATAATCTCAGGGAAGATGGCAAACATGCCGGTGGCTTGTGTGAAGCCAAGACCGATGCTGAGCGACAGACTTACTATCACCATGTTGCGCTGAGAGAAGCCTGCACGTGCCATCATGCCGAATCCGGCGAAGAGAATGCTACCGAACATCATGATGGTGCAACCGCCGAGAACTGCCTGCGGGATGGTGGTGAGGGCATGTCCTACTGCCGGGAACACGCCACCGAGAATCATAACCACGGCTCCAACGGCGATGGTAAAGCGGTTTACGACGCCCGAAATGGCTGCAAGACCGACGTTCTGGCTGAACGATGTGATTGGCGTACAACCGAAAATGCCTGACACAGAACTTACGAAACCGTCACAACAAATGGCTGATCCCATCTCTTTTGTCTCAGGATCGCGGTGCAAGGCACTGTTGCAAAGGGCGGAAGTGTCGCCGATGGTCTCAGTTGCAGAAACAAGATAGACAGCCACTACGGAAAGGATGGCGCCGATATTAAACTCCGGTGTGAAGGGAAGGAGGCGAGGCAAGGCGATGATTGACTGACCTGCAATGCCACTGAAGTCGACCATTCCCAGACAGCAAGCCAACACATAGCCAACCACAAGACCTACGAGAACGGAGAGAGAACGGAGAAATCCATTTGCGAAAACCTGGCAAAGGAGGCAGGCAAGGAGCGTAACGCTACCCACAATCCAGTTGTTAAGGCTGCCGAAGTCGGCTGCACCTACTCCACCGGCAAACGAATTGGCGCCAATGGGAAGCAGCGAGAAGCCGATGGCGGTCACCACTGTGGCTGAAACTACGTGCGGAATAAGCTTTATCCAGTACTTGACGAAGAGTCCGAGGAAGCCTTCCACAAGACCACCGATGATGACAGCGCCGATAAGCGTGCCCATACCGTAAGCGCTGGCAAGGCTGATGGCGAGCGAAAGGAACGTGAAGGAGATGCCCATGACGATGGGAAGGCGCGAGCCGATACGCCAGACGGGATAAAGCTGCACAAGCGTACCGATACCGGCTATCACCATACAGTTCTGAATAAGGGCGGCACTGACTGCGCTGTCCAGTCCCACGGCTCCCGCAAGAATCATGATTGGCGTAATGTTGCTGACGAACATCGCCAGCACGTGCTGCAGACCGAACGGGAGAGCTTTCCCGATGGGCACTCTACCGTCAAGCTGATAGAGATTGTCGATTGAATTCTTCATATCGCTAAATGATGTAAAATTTGTGTATGGCTGCAAAATTACAAAAAAAAGACCACAAAAACCGTACGTTCTTGTGGTCTATTGCGTTTGTCGTTGTAAAAACAAACCCTACCTATTATTATTCAACCTTATCTGCTTATTATTCAACCTTATCTGATTATACTATCCTAACTCATTCACCTATCTATGTCTATACATTCATAACCGACCACGGTTATTTGTGTCTATACATTTCCTGACCGAAGCAGGGTCTGTTTTCGCGTTGCGATTATTTCACCTCAATCTGACGTGAAGCCTTCTCTTCCTTCTTCTCAATCTTCGGAAGGTCGATGGTGAGCACACCGTCGCTGACGTTGGCTGCAATCTTCTCCTTGTCTACATCGTCAGGAAGCAGAAGAGTCTGCTCGAACTTTGAGTATGAGAACTCGCGACGGAGATAATGTTCTTTCTTGTTCTCGTCCTTCTTCTCATCCTTATGCTCCATCTTGATGTGAAGGTTGCCATCGGCGTCGACATTAATGTTGAAGTCGCCCTTCTTCATTCCTGCGGCTGCAAGCTCTACTGTGTAGTCGTGCTCAGTCTCTTTAACGTTGATGGCTGGTGCGGTGGCATTTGTACGCGGCATGAAGTCGGTATCAAAAAAGTCATTGAAAACTTCAGGCATCCAAGTATTTCTCATTACTGGTAACATATCAAAAACCTCCAATTATATTTTAGTTGTTTTATCTTTTCTTTGCTCCCCTCGAGCTTCCGCCTTCGGTTTGCACTATCTCTAATGCAACTTGCATGCCAACGTCACAACCGTGAGGCTTTGCTGTTAAACAGTAAAGCGAAATATCAAACAAATAGACAAATAGTCAGATTATTCAGACAATCAGTCACAAAACATTGACAAATAGTCATAAACAAAAGATAATCAATAAGCTTGCGTTCGTGGGTGCGTGGCTACGGCGAGACGCCATAGCCTCCTATGTTTGTTTCTGACCTGGTGTATTTAAAAAATCCCGGCTCCTTCTTTCGGAACCGGGATTTCCCTTTATGTTATGTTCTGCGGATGTGCCGTCAAAGGGTCACACCTACCAAACCGTGTCATTTACTTGATGACAACCTTCTTCACCTTGCCGTCAGCAGTGCGAACGATGTTCAGACCCTTCTGCAGCTTGCTGATCTTAACGCCGTCAACAGTGAAGAGCTCTGCGTTGGCAGCCTCAGCGTTGATGCTGTCGATGCCGTTGGTAACGTCCTTAACCACGAGAGTAGCGTCGTAGATGCCACCACCGTTGTTGAGGATATTGTTGCCAGAAACAACGCAACCACCAGCGTCTACGCTGTTCCAGTCTACCTTGAAGCGGATGCGGTATGTACCCTCCTCTGCAGGAGCTGTGAACGAAGGCAGCGGGTTAACGTTGCAGTTGTTGCTTACTGTCTCGCCCTTAGAGTTGAGACCGGTTGAACCATTAGAAGCGCTGTAGAAGCTGTAAGATACAACCTCAGTGCCAGTCTGGTCGTCGCTGTCAGCGTTGAATGAGAACTGCTTGTCGTTGTTGAGGTCTACGTATACGTAACCGTGCATCCACTCGCCTACATAACCGATAGCCGGAGTTACCTCAGCACCCGGAGTTACGGTGAAGCTCTGTGCTGTAAGATCCTCGTAGCCGTTCATTGTCTTGCCGAACTCGATGGTCTGTGCCTGACCGTTAACGGTGAGCGATACAGATGTAGAGTAGCGGCTTGCGTGAGTCTGCTTAGCGTCCTTCTCGAAGTTGATAGCATAATCCTCCTTCGGTTCCTCAGGCTGCTCATAGTTGAACTCACCATCATACATGAATGTATTGCCAGAGATGTTGAGAGCCATCTTGATTTCGTTCTCAGAAACGTTAACGATCTGGAAGGTAGCCCCGATTTCCTCACCCTCGCCACCGAGGAACTCCTCTGTAGCAGCATCAGGCTTAGCAACAATCATAGTCTCCTCTGTCTCTACAGTGCCGCCTTCCTCGTACGGAGTGGCACGCTGCTCAGTACCGGTGAACACGAGGTCAGCGGTCTGCTCGTTGAGAGTGATCTGCTTGAGAGTGATCTTGTATGACTCGTCGCTGTACTTAACTACGTTTACAGTAGCCTCGTCAGCCTGGAAGAGATTCTCCTCACTCTCTGACTCAGAATCGTAGATGCGGAGGTTGCTTGTGTAGTCCTTGTTAGAAACCTCAGTAACTTCTACTGGAGGCTCTACGCCGTAATAGAGGTTGAATGTGTAAGAAGCATCGTTCTTGAATACAACGTTGAATGTACCAGTGAGCTGGCCATCAGCGATTGTACCGTTCATAGAAACAACAACCACATCGTTATTCCAACCTACGTTAGTAAGTGTGAACTCCTGGTTCTCAGCTGTGAGAACTGTGTTGCCTTCTGACTCTGTGCCAGTAGCCTCGAATGTGACAGGGCCTACCTGGCCAGGAACGCCGTCCATATCAGAGAATGCAGGGATTGTAACCTCGTACTTGCCCTCTTCCTTAGCGAGAACCTTAACCTCAGCCTCTTCGTAAGTCTGAGTCTCGTTATTGCGAACCACCTTGAGAGTGTTCTTGTATACAACTGCCTCCGGAGTTTCCGGAGTTGTCGGCTCTGTCCAGTCGAGAGAAACCACCTTAATGTAGTTGTAGAATGCCTGGCTGAACTTAGGAGACTCGCCGCTACCGATAAGAACAGTGTTGCTTGCGAAGAGCTCTTCAAGAGCCTCAGGAGTCATCTTAACCACACCGTTAACCTTCAGACCCTCAGCCTTAGAGATTTCGAACTTAGCGAGGCAGTCGGCAACGTCAAAGCGACCAGTGTTGTTGTTACCAGCACCGCTCTTTGCGAAGAAGCCAGACATCTGCTTTACAGACTGATTGCAGTACCAGTGCATTGTGCGGTATGTGCTTGTCTGGAATGCAGCGAAGCTCTCGCCAGTAGTCATAGCAAGGATATCCTTGTCGTCACCACCGTTAGAGAAGTCGATAGAAGCAACGATCTTCTGCTTGTCCCAGTCGATAGTAGCTGTCTTAGAGAAGCCATTGCCATCAGCCTGATATTTCTCCCAGAGTGTTACGTCTTCAGGCTCAGCCGGAGCCACATAGTCAGGATCAGAACCTACAGTGAACGTAGCGCCAGTGGTGGTGGCAGTAAGATAAATCTTCTCCTCGTTGTTGTCGTTGGTATAGACAACAGCGTTTACCTGATATTCCTGCTCGCCCATGTTGAAAGTGCAAGCGTATGTGGTGCGGTCCTTTTCGTCAGTGCCCTTCACTACGTTCTCAGCTTCAACAGTGTTTTCGCCGATAACGAGAGACATGTTGTATGTGCCATCAGACATCTCCTTTACGGTAACAGTGCTGGTGCCAAGCTCTGAAGGCTGGCCACCTGCCATAGTCATGAAGAGCTTGTCTGTATATTCCTTAGAAGCCACAACAGTAGCAGGCTCTGTCCAGTCAAGACCTACCACCTCTACATACTTATATGTAGCGTTGCTACGGTTATCGCCCTGTGTCGATCCGAATACGAGGTCGTTGTAAGTGAGAAGCTTAGCATAGTCGCTTGCCTCGAATGCCAATGTGCCGTCGATATAAACGCCATCCTGACGAAGCTCAACGCGAACGTTAGAAGGATCATTTACCTGAACGTACTTTGTCGGAGTGGTACTGAGATCATCGCTGTTACGGAACTGGATAGTGAATGTGTTGGTTAATTGCACATTAGCAGTACCATTCCATACATAAGCATCCTTTGTGTAATAGAAATGGAGAGAAGCTCCGTTAGAAGTGTTCCACTCTGCAAGGTTAGCAGCATTGTTAGAGAATGACAAGGCATTCTCATTAACGCCCTGACAAGTAGTCATATCCAGCTTTGCCACAACCATGTGTGTGTCCCAGTTGATGGTGAAAGGCTTAGCCTCGATTCTTGCGCCGTTAGGAGTAAGACCTGCCTCTACGAGCGGACCCTCTGTTGTCTCAACTGTGCCGCCGCCAGCAGAACCGAAGTCGTCAACACCAAACTCAGCAGAGATAAGAGACTTATAGTATCCACCAATCTTTGCAGAGAACTTGGCATAAGCCTTCTCATCATTAAACTTGGCTAACAAAGTGGCATCCTCACCAGATGTCAGTCCAAGATCGCAATTGGCAATTGCTACAGTCAAACCTGTAAGGTCAATTGTTGTAAGACCGTCAGTTGTTGTTCCTGCAACATTGCTGAAGGTGTAAGTGCCATAATTGTCTCTGTAACTTCCAGAAACATTGATGACATCATTGAACGTCACGTTATACGTGCCGTCACCATTGTCAGTAATAGACACGACTGCGTCGTCAGACTCTGTGGGGGTATTGTAACCGTAAGTTACGGTACGATGTCCCGTATAGTCCTTTGCGAACGCAGTAAGCGTTATTACTAACAATGCAAGAAGGGATAGAATCTTTTTCATAATCCTTTTCTTTTAATTGATAGTTAGTTGATATTGATAAAGTGAATAAAAAATAGACTTGTTTTTAATTTTAATCGTTTTTAGGTCACTATGGTTTAAGTGGTCTGTCGTGCTATAAGTACACGAGTTATAGTATATTGATGCTAATTATATGTATTCGATGCAAAATTAATAAAAAAAATATATAGCAACAAATTTTTGAACTTTTTTGTTTAAAGATATTCAGATAATGATATAAACAAAGTAAATCGGAGCATAGGAAAGCAGAAGGGTTGGTTTGGATTTGATCAGGTTTTTGGGAATGTTGGTTTGGATTTGCTCAAGTTTTCAAGCAAAGTTGGTTTGGATTTGATAAAGATTTCACTCATTTTTGGTTTGGATTTGAATATTATTATGTATCTTTGTCACTGATATATAACCATTTAGATATGTTCAAACGAATAGCACTCAATTATCTTCGCGAATGGGCGAAGAAGGACGAACGAAAGCCTTTGGTCTTGCGTGGCGCACGTCAGGTGGGCAAGACCACGCTTGTAAGAATGTTTGCCGAGGAATTCAGCAACTATATTTACCTTAATCTTGAGGAAAAAGAGAACGCTGCATTGTTTGCTGCCGACTACTCTTTCGACGACTTGCTGTCCGGCATTTTCTTCAAAGCCAATGTACGCCAGGACAACAGACGCACACTGATATTCATCGACGAGATACAGAACGAGCCTAAGGCTGTGCAGACGCTGCGCTTTTTCTACGAGAAACGTCCCGACATTTATGTCATCGCCGCAGGTTCACTATTGGAAAGCCTTATGGACAGACATATCTCGTTTCCCGTAGGAAGAGTGGAATACATGGCTCTACACCCCTGCACGTTCGTGGAGTTTCTTTCTGCCATAGGAGAAGAGATGCTTGCTGAGAAGGTGGAGGCGGTGGACGTGCCGCAGTCGCTGCACAGCTATGCGCTGGAACTCTTCAAGAAATACATGATAATAGGAGGACTGCCGGAGGTGGTGGCTAACTATGCTCAGCATCGCGACATGGTAAGACTCGGAGGCATATTCAACGCCTTGCTTTCGGGATATCGCGACGATGTGGAGAAGTATGCCAGTAAGCCGAAGGAGCAGGACTCCATACGCTATATTCTCAACTACGGCTGGACATCCGCCGCCCACCGCATACAGTTCGCAAAGTTCACCAATTCATCATTCAAGTCGGCTGATGTCAGCAATGCCTTCCGTACGCTTGAGAAGACTCTGCTTCTGGAACTGGTTTATCCTCTTACGTCTACATCCTTGCCGATACTGCCCGATCTGAAGAAAAGCCCCAAGCTATTGTGGCTTGACACGGGGCTGGTGAATTATGTGGCAGGAATGCAGGAGGAACTGCTCTTCTCCACTGACAGCGACGAACTGTGGAACGGCGACATCGCCGAACATATCGTAGCGCAGGAACTGCTTGGAGCGACGACGACGTTCGGCGAGAAACGGATGTTCTGGGTGCGCGACGCACGCAACTCTCAGGCTGAGGTAGACTTCGTAATCCGACATAAGTCGCATCTGCTGCCGATAGAAGTGAAGACCGGCAACAACTCGAAGCTACGATCCTTACATCAGTTTATGGAGGATTCGAAGGAACGAATAGCCCTTAGAATATGGAACGGACCGATGACATCGGACGTAATAACACGAAGCAACGGCTGTCCGTTCACTCTCTATAACATTCCGTTGTATTATGCAGGGCAACTGGAAAGGTTTCTGGAAGGAAGACAGGAAGACATGCAAATATCGTCTAAAGAGTAAAATTCTGTTATAAAATAAAAATTGATTATAGAGATTTAGATTGCTGTTTTTATGGTGTTTTGCGGTGCTAACGGCACCCATGCTTAACAATAGCGCCACTTTTATCATGCAATAGTGCCACTATTAGAGTGTAAAAGTGGCACTATTGCATGATAAAAGTGGCGCTATTGGAGGGTAAAAGTGGCGCTATTGCAGCAAAAAACGGCTTGTTTGTGACTTTAACTGATTTTACTTTACACTTTTCTTGTTGTTTTACTAATTTACTTCA
>OIZF01001301.1_pt1 | contig 14910 bp, 9 predicted proteins | sample 1588471 | NCBI WGS metagenome assembly OIZF01 (sample SAMN03283279) | human gut metagenome | biome: human-associated habitat; material: feces | host: Homo sapiens | place: Peru | collected 2012
AGTAGCTGACTTAGATCACCTACAAGAGATTGGTGTGGCAGGAACCATTGTCGGCAAAGCCTACTATAACGGCAATATCACATTAGACCAGCTCAAGGCTTTCGGAGGTTAATATGCTTAAAAAACGTATTATTCCTTGCTTGGATGTCAAGGATGGTCGTGTCGTTAAGGGGGTTAATTTTGTGAATCTGACAGATGTTGGAGACCCTGTTGATTCTGCGCGTGCTTATTATGAGGCTGGTTGTGACGAACTTGTTTTCTTGGACATCACAGCGACTTCAGATAATCGTGAAACAACGGTAGACATGGTGCGTCGTGTTGCCGATCAGGTCTTTATCCCTTTCACAGTTGGTGGTGGTATCCGTTCAGTTGAAGACATGAACAAGATGCTCAAAGCCGGTGCTGACAAGGTTGCCGTCAATTCCTCAGCCCTTGCCAATCCACAACTAATCGCTGATTGTGCTCAAAAATTTGGGAATCAGTGTGTAGTGGCTGCGATTGATGCCAAAAAGATGGCTGATGGGAGCTGGCATGTCTTTGTGGCGGGAGGCCGTAAGGATACAGGTAGGGACCTCATCCAATGGGCTCAAGAAGTCGTCGCCTTGGGGGCTGGAGAAATTCTCTTAACCAGCATGGACAAGGACGGCACTAAGTCTGGTTTTGATTTGGAAATGCTCAATCGTGTAGCGGAAGTCGTCGATGTTCCGATCATTGCCTCTGGTGGTGCAGGAAATATTGAGGATATTGTAGAAGTCTTTGAAAAGACAACAGCGACGGGTGCTCTGGCAGCCTCTATCTTCCACTTTGGTGAGGTAAATATAGGCGAAACCAAACAAGTCTTGGCAAATGCAGGAATTGAGGTGAGACAATGACAGAGGTTAAACTTGATTTTGACAAACAAGGCGGACTGGTACCAGTCATTGTGACAGATTACAAGACGGGGCAGGTGCTCATGTTGGCCTATATGAATGAGCTGTCCTATCAGTTGACCCTTGAGACCAAACAAATGCATTACTGGAGCCGTTCTAGAAATGAGCTTTGGCATAAGGGAGCCACATCTGGTCATTTCCAACATGTCAAAAGCATCAAGACAGATTGTGATCAGGACACCTTGCTTATCGCTGTGGAACAAGAAGGAGCAGCCTGCCATACAGGAGCCTACAGCTGTTTCTTTACGGATATATATGATGACAATCAAGATAGATAGGAGTAGCTATGTTAGAAACACTTTATAAGGAAGCCTTAGATCGTAAAAAAAATCCCAAAGAAGGATCTTATACCAATTACCTTTTTGACAAGGGGCTAGACAAGATTCTTAAAAAGGTTGGCGAAGAAGCGACAGAAGTTGTGATTGGAGCCAAAAATGCTGATAAAGAAGAAATTGCCAACGAGACAGCAGACGTCCTCTATCACCTAGCAGTCATGCTCGTTGAAACAGGGGTTAGCCCTGAAGACGTTGAAGCCGTACTTAAAGCACGTCAAGGCAAACAAAGCAATGTCCATGACCGAAAAGAAGTAACAGATTATTAAGGATTATCTCAACCGATTTGAACTAAGATGAAAAGCCTGAAGTGATGATTAATTTCAGGCTTTTTTGCTATGAGGAATTTTAATTATTTTGTTCCTCTAACTACCATGAGAAAGCGCTTTAAAATGCTATGATAGGAGTGAAGGAAGCTCGTTTTATTTGAAGGATTTGGTATGCTTATTCATACAAATCATTGAGGAAAGGAAGGATGTCCTATGAAGAAAAATACTCCTAATATTTTAAAGCTTTCTTGCTTAGCTATTCTCCTCCTCTGTTCTATTCTTTTAGTTGGTTGTAAAGTTGTACTGCCAAATTCTTACTTCAAGGCTAGGGAAAAAACGCAAAAGATCTTGGCTCATAATGGTTTTAAGGGAAAGGTCCAAGTTAAGCTTATCAAAAAGGTGTTTCTAGATTCAGATGGTATTTATGTCGATTATACCTATTCAGAGGACACCTACGATAATCAAACCATATCATTAGATTCACAAATTACTTTTAACCTGGACTGGACAGTTAATGGTGAAGAATATGTGACCCCTGGTCATTACTGGGAAAGCTACTTACAACAAAAATCTGTAAAAAAAGAAGAGCAGAAACTCTTTAAGGAGCTTAAAAGGCAATCTTTAGGCCTTGATATCGAAGAATTCTCCTTCAGCAATCAGATAAATCAAGAAGCTAATAATCGTAAAGATCATTTAGCTGAGGAAAACCGTAAAAATGGGAAGGATGATTTTTATGGGTATTATCAAATTCCCTACCAAACAATGATTGAAGAACACCTTGTTACTATGAGAATAGAAGTAGGCGATACAGAAAATACTAGTAAGAAAGATTTAGAAGAGGCCGCAACTAAACTGGATGCTAGAAAGCTGCCAGATGGAGAGTACGAATTTTATTATTTCACAACTGATAAAGAAAATTCCGCTAACTATGACAATTCCGGATATATTAGCTATACCTTTAACATACAAGATGGTAAGGTTGTCCAAGATGAAGATGATTAGATGATACTTTGATTCCTGCGATAATCTCGCACTCCATACTGGCGGCATAGAAGTATAGGCTATAGCTAAGTGAAAATGTTAACCTCAAAACATACAAAAACATCTCCGAAATAAGTCGGAGATGTCTTTTTGTCTTACAAATTCTTTTTCTTTTTAGCTTTTTTGGTTAGGGCAAGATCACAATTTTCAATGTTTGAAATCAGGTGATTAGTCAATTGGAAGTCGTCCACTTGGGGATTCAAGTCCACTTCGTAGACCAGTTGCATGGTCTCGCCTCCACCTGTGGTATTAAGGGAAATCAGGTCGCATTCACTTGTGAAATTGAGCAGGGCTTTAGTGATTTTTTGATCAATCAAGTCTTGGTAGGAGACGTTAATGGTCAGGAGTCTACGACGTTGGTTGTCGGTACGACTTTGACGATTTTCCAAAAGAAGCCAAACAGCTAAAAGGAAGATGGTAAAGAGGACAGCCAGTAAGAGATAGCCTGTCCCAGATGCCAGACCAATAATCATGGCCATGAAGACAGCGATTAGTTCTCTAGAACCGCTGGTGGCAGAACGAAAACGAATGAGACTAAAGGTCCCTGCCACGGCAATAGAGGTCCCCAAACTACCATTGACAAGGAAGATAACTAGGGTCATCAAACATGGAAGTAGGGTCAAACTAATGGCGAATTCTCTGGTGTATAGGGTTCGGTATTTGTAAGTCCAGGTTAGAGCCAAGCCTAAAACAAGGCTGACCAGTAAGGCCAGCATGAGTTGAAGGGGACTAGCGGTTGCTGTCGCATCATTAAAGATAGAATTGAAGAGATTAGACATAGGCGGCAGCTCCTTTTTCTTGTGCTGGACGTGGTCTGTAGTCTAGACCTTGAGATTTATGGTAGGCACAGCTGTATTTTGAAAATTTCTGCTCTTCCAAACCATGTTTGTCTAAGATAGCTTGAAGCCAGTCAGGCTTTTTGCCAGGTGCCTTGATTTCCATGATAATCGTATCTTCATCAAGAAGGGGAAAACCATGATTTCCCTTAAAGAGACTGACGTCTTCATCACGGTAAGTCAAATTTTGGTCAAGGGTAACACGAACTTTATTGTAGGCATAGCCTTCGATAGTCTCTTTTTCTTTCATCGAAAAACGGTCGTAGTAGATATACATACGAGGTTTGAGCCCCTCATCGTAGCGTTGACGTAAGTGGTGGATATCCTGTAAGAGCTGGCGGTCAGTGATTTGACCATGGTTCTTACCATCTGTCATCAAGTTAGTGATGGCAAGCGGTGTTGAAACGAGACGAAACTTATGACCGATTCCTTCATCATCTTTGGCTTTAACCTCTAAAAAGACCTTACTATCAATTTTGGGATTGGCTAGGTAGGTACGCATGCGGATTTTCTCTTGACGGTGATTACCATCTAAGGCATCTTGGATGACGTCAAAATTATCCGTATCAAAGTAAATATTTGAAATGGTAGATGTCGGATAATCATCCTCTACCAAATACTCCTTAAGATCAGTGAGCAGGTCTTCAAGATTTTCCTTTGAGACCACATATTTCGTTTCAATACGTTTAAAACGTGTTTCCAATTGTTTAACCATGAAAAACTCCTTTTTAGATAAGATACAAAGCCGTAAAGCAACTCCCAGGAAAATAGGGAATCTGTTGCAGGAACATCTATTTCCAAACAGTCGACTTATTGTTTTAATTCTTTTTTTATAGTAGAAAAGTTGAGCGAAAATGTACTATTTCTATATAGCACTTACTTGCTCGCCTATTAGTCTATGGGACTTTTCTGAAAGTTTTCCTAAGCTAAACTTTCACCAAACTTAACTTAAGATAAGTTTTAGTTAACCTTTAGAAATGTTTTAGCTAAGTCCCGTAAACTGTAATCATCCAAACGAACCCGAGAGGAAAAAATATGAAATCAAAAAAACTAAAAAAATGGACGACTTTATTGACCTGTGCGACTGCCCTAACAGTCATGACAGCTTGTAGCCAATCAAGCAGTCAGTCAACTGGGACGACGTCAAGCACTACATCAAAAACAAGTGCTGTAACAGCAACGACTAGTAAGAAAACAAATAAGAACAACAGCAACTATTTTACTTCTAAAGATTCTGATACCTCTTATAATGAAAGCTCAGCTACTAAGATTAAGTTATCAGGCTCATCTGCGGATGTTTCAGGTGATGGTGCAGCCCTATCAGGTTCAACTGTAACCATCTCCAAAGCTGGGACCTACGTCATTTCAGGAAAATCCGACGGTGTGCAAATCAAGGTAGACGCTGGTGATTCAGACGATGTCCATATTGTTTTAGATGGCGTTACCATGACAAATACAAATGCAGCAATCAACGCCACAAAAGCTGGTCATGTCTATCTGACACTTAAAGATGGCACTACAAACACACTTTCTGATTCAAGTTCTAATAGTGATGAAGATGCGGATGCTGTGATTTTCTCTAAAGGAGATTTGACCATTAATGGTTCAGGTACTCTAAACATTGATGCCAAGAAAAACAACGGTATTAAAGCCAATGACAGCCTTCATATGACTGGGGGTACCTATAAGATTTCCTCAGTCGGTGATGCCTTCAATGTCAATGATGAACTCAACATCACAGGAACAACTATGACCATTGAGGCTGAAGAAGATGCTGTTAAGGTCGATAATGATGACGACACCTCAGTAGGTACCATGTATCTGTCTGACAATACCATGACCATTAAGGCTGGTGACGACGGTATTCATGCGTCTGGGGACCTGATTATTGATAGTGGTACTTACAAGGTTGAAAAATCAACTGAAGGTATCGAAGGTAAATCTGTGACCATCAATGGTGGAAATATCGATGTCTATGCAACGGACGATGGTGTCAATGCGGCCAATGCTAATGCCAGTCAAAGTGAGATTTTCTTCAAGATGACTGGTGGAACCCTAAATGTTGAGGTTGGCCAGGGCGATACCGACCCAATCGATTCTAACGGCGATATTATTGTATCGGGTGGAACAATCAATTTGACTGGTCAGTCTGGCTTTGACTTCGATGGTTCAGCGACCTATACCGGTGGTGACATTACTATCAATGGTGAGAAACAAACTAAGATTGAAAACTCAATGCCTGGCGGCGGTGGCCCTCAAGGTGGCGGTGGTCCCCAAGGTGGTGGACAACCAGGTGGCTTTGGAGGAGGTCACTAAAGAGTCATAGGATGAAACAGAAAGGAAGTGCCTATGTATATTATTATTCCAGCTTATGAACCAGACAAACGCCTGATTCAGGTGGTTCAAGATATTACCATAAAACTCCCTAAAGCCCGTATTATTGTTGTTAATGATGGGAGTGGCCCAGGCTATAACGACTATTACGACGAAACGGCTTTTATTGGAGCGACTGTCCTTACCCATCCTATCAATAAAGGAAAAGGAGCAGCTCTCAAGACAGCCTTTGCTCACATTCAAGAAGAAGTAGTCGGTCAGCACCTTTCGGCTCAACCTATTGTCACAGTTGACAGTGACGGTCAGCATCTGATTAAAGATATTGTCCGTGTGGCCAAGGCAACCGAGGAAAATCCAAGTCATCTTGTTTTGGGTGCGCGTGCCTTTGTTGGTAAGGTGCCAGCACGTAGCCGCTTTGGAAATAAGGTAACTGCTGGACTTTTCCGTCTAGTAACTGGCCAGAAAGTCACAGATACTCAGACAGGGCTTCGAGGCATGTCAACTGACCTGATTCCATGGCTTCTTAATCTGGATGGCAATCGTTTTGAGTACGAGTTTAATATGTTGCTTGAAGCCAAAAAGTCAGGCCATCAAATCTCTGAAGTCCCTATCGAGACCGTTTATCTGGAGGAAAATAAAAGTTCGCACTTTCGCCCCATTCGTGATTCCATCCGTATTTACAGCCCTTTTTTAAAGTTCTCTGGCACGGCCGTTTTGGCCTCAGTCATTGATGCAACAGCCTTATTTGTGCTCTTTGCCTTGACGAAGAATCTGCTCCTTTCGGTCGTGCTAGCTCGTGTGATTTCGGCTTCCAGCCAGTGTCTGCTGAACGCTAATGTGGTCTTTAATCCGACAAGCTCCCTCTTTAGATCGAGTGTTCGTTACTTTATGTTGGTCCTGGTCCTCCTGGCCTGTAACTATTTCTTACTTAGTAGTTTAGTTGCTATTGGTTTAGGCCTGGTTCTGGCAAAATTGGTGACAGAAACCTTGCTCTTTTTAGTCAGCTACAGGGTCCAACATAACGTCGTTTTTGCTTAATAGCTGACTTGAAAATCGCTAACTGATAGAATAGAGATAGCTTATTTACCTCTCGATTATTTCTAAAAATTTTCCTAAAAATATAGAAAAAACTACCGTTTTCGACATTCGGTAGTTTTTAATGATTGTCAAAATGTTTTTCAATTTACATTATGATTAAAAATTGAAATGACTTGATAAAGACTCGAAATGGCTGAAAAAAATATGCTATAATGAAATTGTTTGAATTATGTAGATTTCATTCAAACTAGGAAAATGAAAAGAGGACCTAAAATGGGAAAAAAGGTACATTATAAGCTTCACAAAGTTAAGAAGCAGTGGGTGACGATTGCCGTCACTTCGGCAGCACTTGCCTCTATCGTAGGTGGTGCTACAGTTGCCAATCAAAAGGTTTCAGCTGATGAAACAACTCAACCAGTTGCCTCTACGACAGCTGAAAGCGATGTTGTCGTTGAAACGCATGAAGTAGCCGCTCCTGCAGCAACTGCTACGACAGATGCGACAGCAACAACAACTGACAAGGCTGCTGATACTGCAACAGTCGAAACTCCTGCGGCAGCAACCACTGCAGCAGATACAAGTGCTAATACGGTGGCACCAGCAACAACTGATCGTGCAGCAGTAGCAAATGGTGCGACAACAGAAGCACCAGCTGCAACTGCGACTGCGACAGATACAACGCTTACAGTAGCTGAAAAACCAAAATCTGGTGTTACTGAAAAAGAAGAAACAGCAGCACTCTCTTTGGACAACATCAAACAAGTTGATGGTAAATACTATTATGTCAAAGAAGATGGTTCATACAAAACAAACTTTGCTGTTTCAGTTAATGGCCAGTTGCTTTACTTTGGTAAAGATGGTGCTTTGACAAGCACATCAACACACTCGTTCACACCAGGTACAACTAATCTAGTTGATGCTTTCTCTTCACATAACCGTGCTTACGATTCTAAGAAAGAAAGCTTTGAGTTGGTAGATGGTTATTTGACACCTAATAGCTGGTACCGTCCAGTCACTATTTTGGAAAATGGTGAAAAATGGCGTGTATCAACTGAGAAAGACTTCCGTCCACTTTTGATGGCATGGTGGCCTGATGTAGATACACAAGTTGCCTACCTCAATACTTTCTCTAAACACTTTAACCTTAACGCAACTTATTCAACCAGCCAAAGTCAATCTGAATTGAATGCAGCTGCTAAGACAATTCAAATTAAGATTGAACAAGAAATTTCAGCTAAAAAATCAACTGAATGGCTTCGTCAAGCAATTGAGTCTTTTGTAAAAGAACAAGACCAGTGGAATACTACAACTGAAAACTATACCCTTGCTGACCACCTTCAAGGGGGAGCTCTTCTTTATGTCAATAATGACAAGACACCTTGGGCAAATTCTGATTACCGTTTGCTTAACCGTACACCAAGTAACCAAGATGGTTCTCTAAATGGTACAGGAAGATACTTGGGTGGTTATGAATTCCTACTTGCCAATGACGTTGATAACTCAAATCCAGTTGTGCAAGCTGAGCAGTTGAACCAAATTCACTATCTTGTGAACTGGGGATCAATTGTTATGGGTGATAAGGATGCTAACTTTGATGGTATCCGTGTTGATGCAGTTGACAATGTCGATGCTGACCTTCTCCAAGTTTATACAAACTACTTCCGAGCAGCCTTTGGTGTGGATAAATCTGAAGCCAATGCACTCGCTCACATTTCTATCCTTGAAGCTTGGGATTTAAATGATAATGCTTATAATCAAAAACATGATGGTGCAGCCCTTGCCATGGATAATAACCTTCGTTATGCAATTATGGGTGCACTTTATGGATCGGGCTCTTCATTGAAAGATTTGATTACTAGCAGTTTGACAGACCGTACAAATAATAGTAAGTATGGAGATACACAAGCTAACTATATCTTTGCGCGTGCTCATGATAACCTTGTTCAAGATATCATTCGTGATATTGTTCAAAAAGAGATCAATCCAAAATCAGATGGTTATACCATGACTGATGCTGAATTGAAACGTGCCTTTGAAATCTATAATGAAGATATGAAGAAGGCAGAAAAACGTTATACTATTAACAATATTCCAGCTGCCTATGCTTTGATTCTTCAAAATATGGAGCAGGTAACTCGTGTTTATTATGGAGATCTTTATACGGATAACGGCCAATATATGGCTACCAAGTCTCCTTACTACGATGCTATCACAACGCTCTTGAAGAACCGTATGAAATATGTTTCAGGTGGACAATCGATGAAAGTCGACACGTTCAATGGAAAAGAAATCTTGTCATCTGTTCGTTACGGTAAAGATATTATGACTGCTGACCAAACTACGGGTGTAGCAGAAACAAGTAAACATTCTGGTATGTTGACCCTTATTGCCAATAATCAGGATTTCTCACTGGGTGATGGTACTTTGAAAGTTAACATGGGTAAACTTCATGCTAACCAAGCCTACCGTCCATTACTTCTTGGTACTGATAAGGGAATTGTCACTTACGAAAATGATGCAGCAGCAGCTGGAAAAATTAAATACACTGATGCTGAAGGGAACTTGACTTTCAGTGGAGATGAAATCAAGGGGTATCGAACTGTTGATATGAGAGGTTATCTTGGTGTTTGGGTACCAGTAGGTGCACCTGATAACCAAGATATCCGTGTTAAAGGTTCAGATAAGAAACTTGACAAGACATTTTCTGCTACTGAAGCATTGGACTCACAAGTTATCTATGAAGGTTTCTCAAACTTCCAAGATTTTGTTGAAAAAGATAGCCAATATACTAATAAATTGATTGCAGAAAATGCAGAACTCTTCAAGTCATGGGGAATCACATCATTCGAGATGGCTCCTCAATTTGTATCGGCTGATGACCGTACCTTCCTTGATTCTGTTATCCAAAATGGTTATGCCTTTACTGACCGATATGACCTTGCCATGAGCAAGAATAACAAATACGGTTCTAAAGAAGATCTTCGTGATGCACTTAAAGCCCTTCACAAGCAAGGTATTCAAGCAATTGCTGACTGGGTACCAGATCAACTTTACCAATTGCCAGGACAAGAAGTTGTAACAGCAACACGTGCTAATAGTTATGGTACTCCAAAGGCCAATGCTTATATCAATAACACTTTATATGTTGCAAATTCTAAATCATCAGGTAAGGACTTCCAAGCTCAATATGGTGGTGAGTTCCTTGATGAGCTCCAAAAGAAATATCCACAGTTGTTTGAAGATGTGATGATATCAACTGGTAAGAAGATTGATCCATCTGTTAAAATCAAGCAATGGTCTGCTAAGTACATGAATGGTACTAATATCCTTGGTCGTGGTAGTCGTTATGTTCTCAGCAACGATGCTACTGGTCGCTACTATCAAGTTACTGATAATGGTATCTTCTTGCCAAAACCTTTGACAGATCAAGGTGGTAAGACAGGTTTCTACTATGATGGTAAGGGTATGGCCTACTTTGATAATAGTGGTTTCCAAGCTAAGAATGCTTTCATTAAATATGCTGGAAATTACTATTACTTCGATAAAGAAGGTTATATGTTAACTGGTCGTCAAGATATCGATGGTAAGACTTATTTCTTCTTGCCAAACGGTATCCAGCTTCGTGATTCTATTTATCAACAGGATGGTAAATATTATTACTTTGGTAGCTTTGGTGAGCAGTACAAAGATGGTTACTTTGTATTCGATGTACCGAAAGAAGGTACTTCAGAAACAGAAGCTAAATTCCGTTATTTCTCACCAACTGGAGAAATGGCTGTTGGCTTGACTTATGCTGGTGGAGGATTGCAATACTTTGATGAAAATGGCTTCCAAGCTAAAGGTACTAAGTATGTTACTCCAGACGGAAAACTCTACTTCTTCGATAAAAATTCAGGTAATGCCTACACAAATCGTTGGGCTGAAATCGATGGTATCTGGTATGAATTCAATGATCAAGGCTATGCACAAGCTAAGAAGGGTGAATTCTACACAACAGATGGCTCAACATGGTTCTACCGTGATGCAGCTGGTAAAAATGTGACAGGTGCCCTTACTTTGGATGGTCACGAATACTACTTCCGTGCAAATGGTGCCCAAGTTAAAGGTGAATTTGTTACTGAAAATGGCAAGATTAGCTACTACACTGTAGATAATGGTTACAAGGTTAAAGACAAGTTCTTCGAAGTAAACGGCAAGTGGTACCATGCTGATAAGGATGGTAACCTCGCCACAGGTCGTCAAACAATTGACCACCTTAACTATTACTTCAATGCTGATGGAAGCCAAGTCAAATCTGATTTCTTCACTCTTGATGGTGGTAAGACATGGTACTATGCCAAAGATAATGGTGAAATCGTGACAGGTGCCTATAGCATTGGCGGTAAAAACTATTACTTCAAAGAAGATGGTAGCCAAGTTAAAGGTGACTTTGTTAAGAATGCTGACGGTTCACTTTCATACTATGATAAAGATTCAGGGGAGCGTCTCAATAACCGTTTCTTGACAACTGGTAACAATGTTTGGTACTACTTCAAAGATGGTAAGGCTGTAACAGGACGCCAAAATATCGATGGTAAAGAGTATTACTTTGATCATTTGGGACGTCAAGTTAAAGGTAGCCCAATCAGCACACCAAAAGGAGTGGAATACTACGAATCAGTTCTTGGAGAACGTGTGACAAACACATGGATCACTTTCCAAGACGGTAAGACTGTCTTCTTCGATGAAAATGGTTATGCTGATTTTGATAAATAATCAATCAATCTAATCTTAATCTGAGAGATTAAGTGAAAAACGATATGATTTGACATGAATTTATAGGTGAAATTTCTTGAAAACGAGAATCGTTTAAAGAAATTTTGCCTTTTTTTGCTCCTTAAAGAAAAAAATCTGACAAATATCAATTTTGAGTCAGAATCGTTGTAAAAGCCATTGTATCAAGGGGGTTGACGATTTTTATAGAAAATAGTTTCACTTATCAAATGATATGAAAATGAGAATTGAAAACATATGAAATAGGTGTGTTACAAAACTTTTCTAATATTACTGTTATGTTACATATATTTTATAAAAAAACAATTAATTCGAGAAATAGTTAGAAAATAATGATATAATGTAATTGTTTGAAATCGGATAGATTTCAGTCTGATTTTGACAAATAAAATCACGGGGAAAATTATAATGGAAAATAAGGTACACTATAAGCTTCATAAAGTTAAGAAGCAATGGGTTACAATTGCAGTTGCCTCTGCAGCACTTGCTACTGTCGTAGGAGGATTGTCTGCAACAACATCTTCAGTTTCAGCGGATGAAACTCAAGATAAGACAGTAACTCAACCAAATTCAGATACAACAGCCGATTTAGTTACTTCTACAGAAACAACCAAAGAAGTCGATAAACGTACAAATACAAAAGAAGCAGATATTTTAACACCTGCTAAAGAAACAAATGCTGTCGAAACAGCAACTACAACGAACACACAACCAACAGCTGAAGCAGCTACAACAGCAACAACTGCTGATGTAGCAGTGGCAGCTGTTCCAAATAAAGAAGCAGTTGTGACAACAGATGCACCAGCTGTTACAACTGAAAAAGCAGAAGAACAACCAGCAACAGTGAAGGCTGAAGTTGTAAACACAGAAGTTAAAGCGCCAGAAGCTGCTTTGAAAGATTCAGAAGTAGAAGCTGCGCTTTCCTTGAAAAACATCAAAAACATTGATGGTAAATATTACTACGTTAATGAAGATGGTTCACACAAAGAAAACTTTGCCATTACTGTAAAAGGTCAATTGCTTTACTTCGGTAAAGATGGTGCCCTTACAAGCTCATCAACATACTCTTTCACACCAGGAACAACAAATATTGTTGATGGTTTCTCAATAAATAACCGTGCCTACGATTCATCTGAAGCTAGCTTTGAATTGATTGATGGTTATTTGACTGCAGATAGCTGGTACCGTCCAGCTTCTATCATCAAAGATGGTGTAACTTGGCAAGCATCAACTGCAGAAGATTTCCGTCCACTTTTGATGGCTTGGTGGCCAAATGTAGATACTCAAGTTAACTACTTGAACTACATGTCTAAAGTCTTCAATTTGGATGCTAAATATTCAAGTACAGATAAGCAAGAAACTTTGAAAGTTGCTGCTAAGGATATCCAAGTTAAGATTGAACAAAAGATTCAGGCTGAAAAATCAACACAATGGTTGCGTGAAACTATCTCTGCCTTTGTTAAGACACAACCACAATGGAACAAAGAAACTGAAAACTACTCTAAAGGTGGCGGCGAAGATCACCTTCAAGGTGGTGCCCTTCTTTATGTAAATGATTCACGTACACCATGGGCGAACTCTAATTATCGTCTTTTGAACCGTACAGCAACTAACCAGACTGGTACAATTGATAAATCGGTTCTTGATGAGCAATCAGATCCAAACCACATGGGTGGTTTCGACTTCTTGCTTGCTAATGACGTAGATTTATCAAACCCAGTTGTTCAAGCGGAACAATTGAACCAAATTCACTACCTTATGAACTGGGGTTCAATCGTTATGGGTGACAAGGATGCTAACTTCGATGGTATCCGTGTCGACGCGGTAGATAATGTCAATGCAGACATGCTTCAACTCTACACAAACTACTTCCGTGAGTACTATGGTGTTAACAAATCTGAAGCAAACGCTCTTGCCCACATCTCAGTCCTTGAAGCATGGAGTCTTAATGACAACCACTACAATGACAAGACAGATGGTGCTGCGCTTGCCATGGAAAACAAACAACGTTTGGCTCTCCTCTTCTCATTGGCTAAACCAATCAAAGAACGTACACCGGCTGTAAGTCCTTTGTATAACAATACTTTCAACACGACACAACGTGATGAAAAGACTGATTGGATTAACAAAGATGGAAGCAAGGCCTATAACGAAGACGGAACAGTTAAACAGTCTACAATCGGTAAATACAACGAGAAATACGGGGATGCGTCAGGAAACTACGTCTTTATCCGTGCCCATGATAACAACGTTCAAGATATTATTGCTGAAATCATCAAGAAAGAAATCAATCCAAAATCAGATGGTTTCACAATCACTGATGCTGAAATGAAGAAAGCCTTTGAGATTTATAACAAAGACATGCTCAGCAGCGACAAAAAATATACCTTGAACAACATCCCAGCAGCATACGCTGTTATGTTGCAAAACATGGAAACAATCACTCGTGTCTACTATGGAGACCTTTATACAGATGATGGTCACTACATGGAAACTAAGTCTCCATATTACGATACCATCGTTAACTTGATGAAGAGTCGTATCAAGTATGTATCTGGTGGACAAGCACAACGTTCATACTGGTTGCCAACTGATGGTAAGATGGACAATTCAGATGTTGAACTCTACCGTACAAATGAAGTCTACGCTTCAGTACGTTATGGTAAAGACATCATGACAGCTGATGATACAGAAGGTTCTAAATACAGCCGTACATCTGGTCAGGTAACACTTGTAGCTAACAATCCAAAATTGACTTTGGATCAATCAGCTAAACTTAATGTTGAAATGGGTAAAATCCATGCCAACCAAAAATACCGTGCTTTGATTGTTGGTACAGCTGATGGTATCAAGAACTTTACATCTGATGCAGATGCAATCGCAGCAGGTTACGTGAAAGAAACAGACAGCAACGGTGTCTTGACTTTCGGTGCTAATGACATTAAGGGTTATGAAACATTTGATATGTCTGGTTTCGTAGCAGTTTGGGTTCCAGTTGGAGCTTCAGATGATCAAGATATCCGAGTAGCGCCTTCAACAGAAGCTAAAAAAGAAGGAGAGTTGACTCTTAAAGCGACTGAAGCTTATGATTCACAATTGATCTACGAAGGATTCTCTAACTTCCAAACTATTCCAGATGGTTCAGACCCTTCAGTCTACACTAACCGTAAGATTGCTGAAAATGTTGATTTGTTCAAGTCATGGGGCGTAACATCATTTGAAATGGCACCTCAATTTGTATCTGCTGATGATGGTACTTTCCTTGACTCAGTTATCCAAAATGGTTATGCCTTTGCAGACCGTTACGATCTTGCCATGAGTAAGAACAATAAATACGGTTCTAAAGAAGATTTACTAG
>OIZF01001302.1_pt1 | contig 14903 bp, 10 predicted proteins | sample 1588471 | NCBI WGS metagenome assembly OIZF01 (sample SAMN03283279) | human gut metagenome | biome: human-associated habitat; material: feces | host: Homo sapiens | place: Peru | collected 2012
CGCGACGACCGCCAGCAGATCGACGCCAACATGCCCGTGCCGCAGATCGTCGATCATGCCGCGTACCGTCACCACAATCGTGTACGCAACCAACGCGATCACAATCCACTGCCCAACGCCCGGATTGAACGCACTCAACCCGTCAACGCCGACTTGCGAAATCCACGAATCCCACGCAGCCTCGCCCCACGGCTTCCACTCCCCCAGCAATGCCAACGGAATCGCAGCAAGAATAGTAATCGGCAATAGCGGAACCTGCTTGCACAGTCGCCAGCAAATATCGATGATTCTACGCATGAGAATCTCCTTACGCTCGTATCGGACGCCTTGTTAACCCATCGGCGCCTCGCCTGCGCGAGCCATCGATACACGGCGTAAAAAGATATTTTCAGCATAGCAAATATTTGCGATTTTTGTGCCGCAATACAGCAATAAGGGCTGTGCGATTGCTCACACAGCCCTTATTGCATTCTTCTTTTGGCTTGCTTTTTGTTGATTTTCGCGGTTTTCGTTGTACTTGCGATTTCGTGGTGCCAGCCGCGTCTTCGCCGTCAGCCTATCGGGTGGCTTCCGTCCGTTCGCATGTCGCGAAACGTTTTAGCAAGCCCAACAGTCTTGACTTGCGCACCGCAACAACTTGCGTCCGTCAATTCACGCACCGCATCAACATCTCGCTTTACCACAGGCCGAACGGGTCGAACAGGCCGCCACCGTCACCGTAGCCGTTGCTACCGTTGCCGTCGCTCTGTCCATTTCCGTTGCCGCTGTTACCGCCGTTGCCGTCATTACCGTAACCGTTGCCATTGCCGTTCTGGCTCTGGCCATCATTGCCGTTGTTCTGCTGGTTCCGGTTGTTGGAGGAGTTCGTTTGGGATTCCTCCTGGTCGAGTGTCACGTCAAGCTCCATGGTGTTGCCGTCGCGCACGACCGTCAATGTCGCCTTGTCGTTCATGGCGGAGGCACGCACGTAGCCAAGCAGTGAGTAGTTGTTGTTCACCGCCTTGCCGTTGAACGCCACGATGGAGTCGCCGGCCTTCACTCCGGCCTTGGCCGCCGGGCTGTTGTCGACCACGGACTGCACCTGCGTGCAACCGCGGGTCACGCCGTCCGCCTCAACCGTGGAGCTCTTGATGGTGACGCCGAGCGCCACGTGCTGCACGGTGCCGTTGTCGATGATCTCGTTAGCCACACGCTTTACCAGGTTCGACGGAATGGCGAAGCCGATGCCGATGGATCCGGCTGTGCCGGAAGACGTTGTGGTGGATGCGATGGATGAGTTGATGCCGATCACCTGGCCGGCCGCATTGAAGGTCGGACCGCCGGAATTGCCCGGATTGACGGCCGCGTCAATCTGCACGGCGTTGGTGACGATGTCGTTGTTGTTGTCATCGGACACGGTCACCGGGCGGTTGAGCGCGGAAACGATGCCGACGGTTGCGGTGTCATCGTAGCCGAGCGGGTTGCCGATGGCCATCACGGATTCACCCACGGCAAGATTGTCGGAATCGGCAAATTCCGCGGCCTTCAGATCACTCGGCGGATTGTCGAGCTTGATTACGGCCAGATCGGTGGTGGTGTCGGTGCCGACGATTTGCGCTGAGTAGATGGTGCCGTTGGCGAGCGTCACTTGAATCTGCTTCGCGCCGGAAATCACATGGTTGTTGGTGACGATGTAGCCTTTGTCGCTGATGATTGCACCGGAGCCTTTGGCGCTGCCGTCGCTGGTCTCCACGTCAATGGACACCACAGAATCGGACACTTCCTTCGCCACCGCGCTCCAGTCCGCGGCCTCGCCGGATTTGGCTTTCGCCGAACCGGATCCGGACGTGTTGGACTTCACGCTGGTCAGTGAGCTGGAGGTGGGTACGGTCACCCATCCATTGGTGATGGCCGCGTAGCCGACGCCGAGGCACAATGCCGCGGAGACGAGGGCCGCCACCACGCCGGTCATCACATGCCCGGTCACTCCGGAAGCGGACTTCGGCTTGGTCGCTGCGCCATTCTGCTGCGGGGCACCGAACGGATTACCGTTATTCGGATTCCCAAACGGGTTGCCGCTATTGGGAGTATTCGGCGCGGCTGGCGGCACGTTGGCTCCGTCTTGCGCAGCGGGCTTCATAAATGGATTGCCGTTATTCGATTGCGCGTTCTGCTGATCGTTCTGCTGATTTCCGCCCACATACGGATTACCGAAGAAAGGATTGCGACGCTGCTGCGGCTGCTGCGGAGTCTGCCCGTACGTTCCATATTGCGGCTGCGGAGGCATGTTCGGCGCGCCATTCGCAGCGCCATTCGCAGTACCGTTCGCGGAGGCGGTGCCACCAGCCGGCTGCGTCGGTACGGGACCGTACGCACCATATTCCGGTGCCGGACGGTACTGCTGGGTCGGCGCATCCTGCGCGGAGCCGTCGACCACGGTACGTTCACCCGCTGCGGAAGCATAATCCGGCGTATCGTCCGCCGCAGCTGCGGATTTCTCCGAAGCGCCATCGTTTGCAACAGGCATGGCAGCCGTCGGCTGATCCGCAATACCACCCTGCACGTCAATCGGTTCGGTAGCCGACTCTGCGGCATACGACTCGCCTGCGTAAGTTTGCGTCTGTTCCGCATCAACCGGCGGCATCGGCACGGTCTGCTGTTCGTCATTCTGCGGCTGCACGGCGTTCTGGTCGTTCTCTTCAGCCATTTTCGCTCCTTATTCGTCTCGCGGCATTTCACAAATCAGCAATCGTGCCGCTCGAACTGCTATCTACGAGTAAAGATACTCGCTCTGGAAGTTTCCTGAATGTTTGTTGAAAGTAGCAACCAAATACGTTCAACATCACCATTGAATCTGAAAATCGCACCAAAATGCGATCGTCACCTTCATCGCACTTTCCACATCTTCCTTGTTTTCATTTCACCGATCGCATTCTTTGCAGCACTTTCAAGAATCGCCGCTATCGCATAAAATATTCCGCATGACAAGCCTTACCGAATCATCTACCGACACAGCGCAAGACACGCAAAACGCGGCAACCGCAGTGTCCGAAAATCTCATCGAACATCCGCGTGGAGCGGAACCAGGCAAGCCGGGCCGCCGCGACGCCTTCTATTTCGAACAGAAAACCCGCCTTCCCGACGCGGCCGACGGCAAGGGACGCGGCGGCGCACGATACGGCCGCACCGGCACCATTCATACCCCCCACGGCGATATTCACACTCCGGCGTTCGTGCCCGTGGCCACGCAGGCCGCGATGAAAGCCGTTCTGCCCGAAACCATGAAGGACCTCGGCGCGCAATGCCTGCTGTCCAACGCGTTTCACCTGTATGAACGCCCCGGCGAGCAAGTGCTCGACGAAGCCGGCGGCCTTGCCAAATTCATGAACTGGAACGGTCCGACCTTCACCGATTCCGGCGGTTTCCAAGTGCTTTCGCTCGGCGCAGGCTTCAAGAAAACCCTCGCCATGGACGTGACCGGCATGAAATCAGACGACGTGATCGCCGAAGGCAAGGAGCGTCTCGCGTTCGTGGACGAGGACGGTGTAACGTTCAAATCGCCGCTCAACGGCTCACTGCACCGTTTTTCCGCCGAAATTTCAATGGGAATCCAACATAAGATCGGCGCCGACATCATGTTCGCGTTCGATGAGCTGACCACACTGATGAACACGCGCGGCTACCAGGAGCGTTCCGTGGAACGCACCTACCGTTGGGCGCAGCGTTGCGTTGCCGAGCATAAGAGACTTACCGAAGAGCGCGTCGGCAAGCCGTATCAGGCGCTGTATGGCGTGGTGCAGGGCGCGAATTATGAGGATTTGCGCAGGCATGCGGCCGAACAGATCGCTTCGTTGGACTTCGACGGCGTCGGTATCGGAGGCGCGATCGAGAAGCGCATTATCGGCGACACTTGCGCTTGGATTTGCGATGCGATGCCGGAAAGCCGACCGCGCCACGTGCTCGGCATCGCCGCAGTCGACGATATTTTCGCATGCGTCGAGAATGGTGGAGACACGTTCGATTGCGTCGCACCGGCGCGTTGCGGCCGAAATGGCGCGATTTTCACGCGCGACGGGCGCTACAACATCAAGCGCGCGCAATTCAAGCATGATTTCGGTCCGCTTGAAGAGGGCTGCGACTGCTACACGTGCACGCATTATTCGCGCGCTTACGTGGATCATGCGTTGCGTGCCCGCGAATTCAACGGTTTCACATTGGCGACGATCCACAACGAGCATTTCTTCGTGAAGCTGCTCGACGATATCCGCGCGTCAATCGACGGCGGCTATTTCAACGAATTCCGCGACGAAACCCTGGCCCGCTTCTACGCCAACGGATCACGCGGCTAATGCATTTCACTTGGGCTTTCCGCCCAAACGAACGCTGATCCACACTTCCGCGTTCCAAGGCGCCGACGAACAGACCCGTCGGAGCCTTTTTTCATGTGTTCCGCGCATGTCATGCATACACCCATCCGTCTCACCCCCATCCACCACCCAATGTGTCCGTTTCTCCAGAATCAGACATCTAATGCCCATACCGCCCCTCCCGGTTGTCCGATTCGGGCGAAACGGACAACCACAATGCTTATCTCACGTTCTACTTGTCCGATTCTGGAGAAACGGACAAGTAAGCAACCTAAAAACACTCGCTGGATGTCCGAAACGCCAGAATCGGACACACAGAGCGTCGCGCCGCTTGAATTTTCCTACGGAAAATGGCGGGAGCAAGGATGGCTCCGTCGTACGGAAGCCCACAGGGCTTCCTCCCTCCTCGCGTCGCACCGCTTATATTTTCCTACAGAAAATGGCGGCGCGACACGCCGATTTGAGGTTGCGTGGGTTTTGGTGTAGATTAGTCGACTGTCTGCGAGCGTGGCGGAATGGTAGACGCGCTGTCTTCAGGTGGCAGTGAGTGTATGCTCGTGGGGGTTCAACTCCCCCCGCTCGCACCATGGTGAAAGGCCGGAGCCGAAAGGTTCCGGCCTTTTCGTTTCACCAGTGATAGTAGAGCTCAGCGGCTCCCGACATTTCCGGCAGGAATGCTCCAGGATGCCGAATCCCTTTCATCTGTCATTGGTTGTTTCGGCGGATTGCACGGAGTACGGACTCACCGGTGAGGAGTTCACCGTCAATGCCGCCGGGCAGAGCTACATCAGCTACGCGGATTACGCGATCGCCGTGGTGAATGAGGCTGAGCAGGCCGCGCACGTGGGCGAGCGCTTCTCCGTGTATGCCAAGTAGTGCTTCCCTCTCCTGTGCTGTGCATGTCTGATTCTGCAGAATCGGTCATCCGCGGCACATTTTTTATGCCCTGGTTGTCCGATTCGGGAGAAACGGACAACTGTGGGGCAGTTGTACCTGTTTGGTTGTCCGTTTCTGGTGAATCGGACAACCAAGGTATGGGTTTTGCGTTCTGGTTGTCCGATTCTGCAGAATCGGACAACTAAGGCGCGAGGGGAAGGCGGAACAGGGTAGGTCAGCGCACGAGGAAGACCATGATGATGATCATGGTGAAGCCGGTCAGATCGGTGAAAGTGAACGTTTCACCGGCCCATGCCACTGCGGTGATGGTGGCCATGACCGGTTCGCTGGTGCCGAGCATGGTGGCACGCACCGCGCCGACGCGCATCACGCCGGCCATGTAGAGCCAGAACGCAAGGAATGTGCCGCATACGATGGTGTAGAGCAGCAGAAGCACGCCTCGCACGTCCAGTGCGGGAATGTTCGCCCACGGTTGCGCGAGCGGGCATAGAATGAGTCCGGACATGAGGAATGTGATGCCGTTGATGGTCATGTTGCCCCATTTGAGCATGAGCACGACCGGCAGGATGGACATGGCCGCGGTGCTCACCGCGTCAACCAGTCCCCATGCGAGCCCCTGCCATGGCAACGACAGCGAGGCGAAGTTGCCGCCGGTGGCGATGAGGAACGTGCCTGCGAACGCCAGGAGCACGCCGACCAATTCACGCTTGAGGGGCAGTCGTTTGCCGCGCAGGCATACCCAGGCGAGCACGAAGATCAGGTTGAGCGTCTGCAATACGGTGGCGGTTCCGGAGTTCGTCCAGTCGATGGTCATCAGGTAGGAGACCTGCACCAGAAGCACGCAGAGCAGTGTCGTGACCAGATATTTCGGATACGATTTGACGTCTTTGACCGCTCCGGCGAGTTTCTGCGGTGTGGTGATGGCCGATCCGACCAGGAAGATCAGGCTGGCGAATAGCGCGCGTACGCAGGAAAGCCAGATCGGATCCAGCTGGTAGTCGCGCATCAGCAGTTTGGCCACGGTGCTGTTCATACCCCACATGGCACCGCCCAGCAATGTCATGCCAGTGCCGATGAGCAGGCTTTTCGGCGTCTGTTCCAGCACATGTTCCGTTTTTTTCGTAGTTTTTTTCGCGGTTTTTTGCGATTCGGAAGTTTTCTGCGATTGCGACGCCTGTCCCGACGTTTGCTTTGCCACGGCCTGTCCTCGCTCTCTCCACGGCTTTCACGGCAAATTCACGGCGATTGTAACGCACACGGTACGCATATTAAACGTCAGTTATGCAAAACAGATTTATTCCGCCAAGCTTGCGTTCGGCGCTGACAAAAAATCGAGGATTTTGCCGAGATATGATCCGAGCACAGCATTCGGCATGGAGAAAATTTCGTGCAATGACTGGCCGTATCGCACTTTTTCGATGGAACCGCCGCCTTCTCGCACACGTTCGACGAAGTCATCTTGTGGTCCGTTGAGCACCCACACGTCGCGTCCGGCTTGGAACAGCAATACCGGGGTTTCGATGGCTCCGCACATGTCGGGTTTGAGCACAGCACGAGAAAGCGCCATCGCCTGGTTTGCCCAATCGAACGTGGCCGCGTTGGTCTGGCACGTCACGTCCGCCAAACGTTGCTTGTGGAACCAGCGGATGCGTGCCTCCGAGGCCCCGCGGTAGTCGTCGAGATTGAGGTTTCCGTCGAAATCGGTATGGCCGAACACGCGTGATTTGCCGAAGCCAAGCCCGCAGATTACGCCGACCACAATGCGTGCGATCCACGTTGGCATGCCAACCACCGGCGCGATCATCGGCGCGGACAGGACCGCTTTGTCGAACAGCGACGGGTAGCGTTCCAGCACAGCCGCGCCGATGCCGCCGCCCATGGAATGGCAGTACAGGTACATTGGGCCACCATCCGCCGCCTCACGCCCCACAGTCTGTGCAAACGTGGCGAAATCGGCCACATATCGCCGCCAATCGTCAATCCATACCAAACTTGGATTGCTCATATCGTGCGCGGAATGGCCATGCCCGCGATGCTCGAACACGCACACCGAATAGCCGGCCAACAGAAAGTACCACACCATTTCGCTGTATTTGCGTCCGAATTCGGTGAATCCGTGCGAAATGACGATCGCGCCACGAAATACGCCCGAAGCGCCTTCCTCGCGCAACGCGTCGAATGTGCGCGCGTCGTAGCGGTAGTAATGCAACCGGCCGGGGCGCTCCAACTTGGGCAACGCCTTGCCTTCCCAATCGACGGTGGCCGGTTCCATCCAACCTTCCGTCATGCAAGCCTGCAGCGCAGGCAGCACCGTAGCGTCCATTTCGGCGTCATAGCGCGCCTCGTCGATGAGCGTGATAGTCATGGTTCCATCTTAGGCGAACGGCGCCAAGACGAAACTAAGCACAGGCATGCGCGCTGTATAACGATGCGTCAGTGCATCAACGGCGTACCGGAACAACCGAATCCTCACCCCCGCGCGCCATCCTCGCATACTATGGAGGTATGAAGTTTGTTTCACTGCTGATGGTGGTAACGCTGTCTCTCACCGGCACACCAACGTATGCGTACGCGGCGGCAACCCCCGTTGACAACAACGGCGATATCTCCGCTGCCCAAGATTCCAACTGCCCAACATGGCTGCAATGGCTGTGCGGAAAAGGAAAGTGATCGCATGATGTCCACGCGGGAAAAGCATCCCAAGATTCACCGCATCGCGCTGGTCGACAATGATCCGCGAGCGCTGGATTCGCTCAGTGCCGTCATTGCCAGCAAAGTGCCGACCGCGTATGTGGTGTGGACGGCGACTTCAGGCTGTGAGGCGATAGAACGTTGCCAGGATGCGAACGGCCATGTCAGCTTATTGATTCTCGATATGTCGATGGAGGGATTGCAAGGCCCCGCCACATGTCGTCGGTTGCGTTTGATGGGCCAGCGCATGCCGATTCTCGGTGCAACCAGTTTTTCCATCAATAGTTATCGGGACAAGCTGGTTGAGGCTGGTGCGCAAGGGCTGGTTGGTAAGGAGAATGCCGACCAGTTGGCGCAGATTATTATGCGTATGTGCAATGGCGAGGTGATGGAGGGATTTGAGCCGCCTGCGTTGGCCAATCTGCGTATCAGCAGGGAAGCTGAGACCACTCCCGCGCTTACCGTTCGTGAGGAGCAGATTATTTCCTTGTGCGCGGAGGGCATGCTTGACCGGGACATCGCCGAGCGTTTGGGGATTTCCGAAGCCACCATCCGCAAACATATGCAAAGTATTTTAAGAAAACTTAACTGCAAGACCTCGCGTCAGGCAGTGGCACTGTGGGTGAGGTCCAATGCGCTCTAAACCCGCAACTCAGTGCATTGCGTGGCGCAACCGTATGCGCACGCAGCATCCGAACCTGTGGCATCCAATCCGTTTCGCCATTATGCTGATCGTGCTTGCATGGACCATATACGGCGTTTGCTACGAGCCTCCTACCGACATATTTGGCGTGATATGGGTTGCGATGCTGGTTACGGCGCTCGTACCGTCTCCGCTGTTTCTGAAAAGTACATCGGTGGCGATTCTCGTGATTGCCTCCATAGGCGATCTGTTTACTCCCTACGCGCATTTGGGAAATTCTCTTCCCGCGCAGCTTTACGCCTATGGCATGCTCGCATACAGCACTAATGCCATTATCGTGGCAACGTTACTCACATATTACATTGTTAACATTCTGCTGATTGACCCCCCTGGCCCAAATACCAACCCCGTCGCCATGGTCAGCATGTATGCCATGGTGCTACTGCTTGGTCGGGCGTTGAGTTGGAGCGAAAAAACAACGCAGAAAAGCTTCGAAGCGGCGCAGAACAAGAATCGTCTGCAGGAATTGGAAAGCCGCGCACGCATTGCCGATGCCATTCACGATGCGGTGACGGGCGATTTGTCAGCGGCGACGTTTGTGGCGCAACGGCATATCGGTGGCAACTCTAGCAGTCCTGGCGTCGCTGCTGACCCTGCCAACGCAACCACAACTACGGCAACCACAACAGCCGATGCCGAAGACTGGCGTCAAATCAACGAATATATTCTTTCCGCATTGACGAACGTGCATCGCGTCATCGACGAATTGAATATGGACGCCACCACTCTCCCCGGCGACGCCGACGGCGAAGCGTTGGCCAATCTGCTGCGAGCAACACTGGATGACGGCGATCGTCGCTTGCGCAAGCTTGGCTTCAATATCACGTCCATCCGGCACTGCGCGGGCGGCAAGCCGAGCGCATCGCAAGCAATCGCCGAACTTGCCAATAATCTGCTGCGCGAGATCTATGCGAATATCGCACGCCATGCCGCTCCGGGAAGCAAGGTCGATCTTTCGGTGATGCTCCGGCCAAATGCCATCGAAATCACGCAAATCAATCCCATGAAAGAGGACATGGCTGGAGCTGCCGAGCGCGATGACGAACTACCGGGCGGCCACGGGCTCGCCTCGTTCAAGAAGCAGCTCGAATCGTATCAGGGCACGCTCACCACGTCTGCGCAGGACGGCAGTTGGACGTTGTTTGCGTACATTCCGGTGACCGTCATCGACGATTCGCCCGGTTTGCTTGAACAAGTGCAGGTTTGACCATAGCTGCGGATCAGGGTTAGGACGAGCCCGATCCACCGATTTCCGTCTTTTTCAAGCCCAGATTTTTTTAGGGGGGGGGTACACAAATGTGGTACCCCCTCGCTTGCGAAGTCGTTTTTGCCTGTTTTATGTTGGCATTCGAGAAGGGAGCGCGTTCGCCCACGACGTTCGGATACTTGGCAGTCCGGGAGTCGCAGGGGAACGCGTTTTGTCTTCCTACGGCGCTTTGCAGCACTTTCGTTTGCGATGTTGCCGTTACCGTTACTGCACTGTCGTCACAGTGCCGTCACCCCAACGCTTCCGCAAGGAAATCGCGCTGCAGGATCAGCAGATTTTCGGCAACCGTCTCGTCGTTGGTCATGTGCGTGATGCCGGTCAGCGGCAGGAACGTGTGCTTACGTCCGGTTGCCATCAGCGCCTGGCTCAGGCGCAGGCTGTGCGCGATCGTCACATTGTCGTCGGCGAACCCGTGGATGAGCATGAGCGGGCGATCAAGCTGCGGCGCGTCGGCGATGATGCTGTTGCGTTCGTACACGGCCGAGTCAAGGCCGAGATAGCGTTCGGTGTAATGCGTATCGTACAACGTCCAGTCGGTCGGAGGCGCGCCCGCGCAGGCCGCGGCGAACGTTTCCGGCGCCTCCAACACGGCGAGCGCGGAGAGGAATCCGCCGTACGACCAGCCGATCATGGCGACGCGGCTGAGATCGGGTTGCGGAACGTTGGCTGCCGCATTCTCGCCAGCCAGCGCTTCCAACGCTTCCGGCAGCGCGCGCACGGCGTCGATCTGGTCTTCGAGCGTTACGGATTTCATGGTTTCGTAGATGGCGCGGTCCCATTGCGGGCCGCGTCCGGTGGTGCCGCGTCCGTCGGTGGTGACCACGATGTAGCCCTGGTCGGCCCACCATTGCGCGTCCCAATAGAAGGATTGGCTTTCGACGACCTGTTGGAAGCCGGGGCCTCCGTAGGGTTTCATGAGTACCGGCAGGGTGGCTTCATGCGCGTATTCGCTATCGGATGAGGGCAGCACGATCGCCGTGTACATCTCACGTTCGCCGAGTCGGGTGAAGTGCACGTTCGGCGTGAATCCGGGGGTTTCGGCATGGTTTTCGATTGGTGCGACCACCATTGACGTCATATCAGTACCATTTTCGTCGGTTGTGACGATGTTCATGCAATGCTGCATTTGCACGGTTGCGTTGTCCATGCCCCGTCCGGTCACCACGCAGCCGTTGCCGGCGCGGGACATGCTCCACTGGCCCGGCGTGTAGGTGAGCGGCTCCCATGTGCCGTCAAATCGGATCGACACCACGTCGAAGCTGCGGGCGTCATGGTCGGCGGCATTCGACTGCCAGAGGAACGGCAGGTCGCTTTCAGGCAGGATTTCAGGGGTGCGCTGCACCACGCACAGCACGTCGTCGTCGGTCACATCGAGCACTTCGCGCACCTGCAGTCCGGCCGGAGTGAAGGGCGTACCATCAACGGTGAGTCGGTTCGTATCGACGTCCATGTCGTTCATCGCGCAGATCAGGCGTCCGTCCGGCGTGAATGCGGGGGTGCCGTGGATGAGGTCGAGCCAGTAGTCGTTGCCGTGTTTCTCAAGCACGCGCGTGGTGCCGGGGCGTTCGCCTTCCGCGTATTCGGGAATGGCGATGGAGAAGGTTTCGACCTCGTCGCCATTGTCGTCGGTGAAGCCGTTTTCCGCGTCACGCATGGTGGCGATCGGCTCGCCTACATGGATGGCGAGTACCTGATCGTGCTGCTGGAGGCGGTCTTGCACAAGGATGATCGGATCGTGGCCTTCACGCCAGCTTACGGCGGCCAGATATTCGTAGGATTCATGGTCCCACTGCACTTCGTTGGCGATTGCCCCGTAGCAGCAGTTGTCGCTGTCGTAGCCGAGTTCCAGCAGGGTCAGCCGCACGTCGGCATTGGCGGTCAACGCTTGCGGATAGCGGTTGGCTTGCGCCGGATTGGTTGGATTCGCGGGGTCCGACAGATGCCAGATCGGTTCGGGGGATTCGTCGTAGGTTTCGAAGAGCACGTATTTGGAGTCGGGTGACCACCAGAAGCCGTCGTAGCGGTCCATTTCTTCGCCTGCGGCGAATTCCGCCAATCCGATTTTCCATTCGCCGTTCTGCGGTGCCGAGGCGACCACCGAAATCGCGTCGCCGGTTTCTTCATCGTCGGCGAGATCCACGTCCACCAGATACGTGCCGGTGGTGTACATGATGTGCCGTCCGTCGGGACTGATGCGCGGGTTCAGCACCGGTTTGAGTTCATCTTCCTCTATCGTGATGGCTCGCGTCGCGCCCGCCGTAAGGTCGGTGAGGAAAAGCTGCCCGCTGATGGTGAAGGTCACGCGGTTGCCGCTTGCGTCGGTGGAATAGCCGACGATTCCGGAACCGCCTTCGCGCGCACGTTCGCGACGCGCCCGTTCTTCAGCAGGAACGTCTTCGGCGTCGGCATCGGCGAGCAGCGTGCGTGGATCGGCGAGCAGCGTTTCGCTGGCGTGGCCGTTTTCGTCGATTGCGCTCATCCACAGCGAGGTGACGGTATCTTCCGGACCGTCGGAACGCAGGAACAGCACGCGAGAGCCATCTGCAATCGCGCGGGCCGAACGTGGCGCACCGCAGGAGAATCGCAAGGTACGTGCTTTTTTACGGGGGAACTGTCGAATCGCATCTGTCATATTCCCAACCTATCACCATTCCATATCTCCCTTTTCCACAGACATCCATCGCACAGCGCGGGAATCGAGATTATGGAGACAAACCCAGAACCATATACCCCCTAGATGGTATAAAGACCGAAATATTGCATGAAATTTTTGCAATTAAAGGACTCACGAATTGGCGCTCGGCGCTCTACCGCGTAGGATGGGTGAGGATAGAAAGGGACAAGCATGAGTGTTCTCGACCGATTTGAGAAAAGCGTGGAAGGCGCCGTCAACGGGGTTTTCGCCAAGTTCGGGTCCAAGGACCTGCAGCCCGTCGACCTTTCCAGCGCTCTGGAACGTGAGATTGACAAAGAGGCCATGCCCGTCACGCGAGACCGTACCGTGGCGCCGAATGAGTACCGTTTCAAGCTGAGCACGCCGGATTTCAACAACATCGTCGAATGGGGCGCGGAAGCGTTGGCCAATGAGCTGGCCGACAACCTCACCCAGTACGCGAAGGACCAGCATTACGCGTTCGTCGGTCCGGTCGTGGTGATCTTCGAAGAGGACCTTGACCTCACCAAGAGCAATTTCAAGCTGACGAGCGAATCCGTGCAAGGCAATACCGTGCCCGTCACCACCGACGCGCAGACCGAAGACTGCCCGATGCTGGAAATCGGCGAGCACCAGTATCTGCTCACGGAAAGCAAGACCATCATCGGCCGCGGATCCGACTGCGATATCGTGATCGACGATCCGGGCATCTCCCGCCGCCACATGCAGATCGACATCACCGACAACGGCAACACCGTCATCGCACGCGATCTGGGCTCCACCAACGGCATGTATGTCGAAGGCCATCATGTCGAGGCGGCCACGTTGCTCGACGGCAACACGATCACCATCGGCCGCACCCGAATCCTGTATTGGGCCTCTTCGCAGGATCAGGAGTAACCAACCCCAACCTCGGGAGTTGCCTCTATGCTCACTGAACTTACTTTCGCGATCCTCAAGTACGGCTTCCTCGTACTGCTCTGGATCTTCGTGGCCTGTACGGTGCGTTCGCTGTACAGGGATGTGGAAACGCTCAGCCCGCGCAAGTCGCGGGCTCATCGCCGTAAGGAGCGTCGCGCACGCAAGGCCGTCGAAGCGCCCGCGCCCGTGGCCGCCCCGGCACCAGTCGTCAGCGCCACATCAAGCGCCAAACCCACCTTGCTGGTCATCATCGATGGCCCCCTTGCCGGCAGTTCCGTCCCTTTGTCCGGCAACACCATCACGCTTGGCCGTTCCGCTTCGAACACCGTGGTTTTGGACGACGAATTCGTCTCGTCCCACCATGCGCGCGTCTATACGGATCCTGCCACCGGCAAGTGGGCCATCGAAGACCTGGGTTCCACCAACGGTACTGTGGTCAACCAGCAGCGTCTGAACGCTCCGATGATTCTCGGATCGCGCGTTCCCGTACGCATTGGCGCAACCACCTTTGAATTGAGGTGACCCGTTTGCCGACTTCTCCCGCCTCACAACCGCTGTTCATGTATTCCACCGTCGTTTCCGATGTGGGTACCGTACGTTCCAACAACCAGGATTCCGCGTTCGCCGGCGAGCATCTGATCGCCATCTGCGATGGCATGGGAGGCCATGCGGGAGGCGACACCGCCTCCACCATCGCCATCCGTTCATTGGCGCATATCGAGCAAGACAACGTGCAGGGCGATGTCCAGATTATCGCCCACATGATGGAAACCTCGGTTATGGCCGCGCATGACGCGATCGTTGGCAAAGCGAAGCGCGAACGTCGTCTCGCGGGCATGGGCACCACCGTCACGTCGGTCGCATTGGTGGCCGGATATTGGGTTTTGGCGCATATCGGCGATTCCCGCGCATATCTGCTGCATGACGGCCGTCTGATCCGCATGACGTCCGACCACAGCTACGTGCAGCATCTGATCGACACCGGCCGCATCAGCGAGGCCGAGGCGCGCAACCATCCGCAGCGCAACGTCGTGATGCGGGTTTTGGGCGATTTCGATATCGATTCGCGCCCGGACATCGCCGTGCGCAAGGCGCATCCGTCCGACCGTTGGCTGCTATGCTCCGACGGCTTGTGCGGCGTGCTTGAGGATTCCACGTTGCAGGAGGTGCTATCCACCTGCTCCGATCAGGAAGAATGCGCTCAACAGCTGGTTTCGATGGCGCTTCGTGCCGGCAGCACCGACAACGTCACCGCGGTCATCGCCGACGCGACGCTCGCCCTTGACGCGGACGCGTTCGACCTGCCGCATCAGACGCCGTTGGTTGGCGGCGCGGCCAGCGCAAGCCTTGAACCGATCGCCGACATCATCAACGAGCCGGTCGCATCCGCTCCCGCACTGCGCGAGGGCAAGAAGTCGCCGGCCG